>JACLAA010002880.1_pt1 | contig 98089 bp, 117 predicted proteins | sample 8027891 | NCBI WGS metagenome assembly JACLAA01 (sample SAMN15724900, study PRJNA655200) | protist metagenome | isolation source: fluorescence activated cell sorting (FACS) single amplified genomes of... | place: Spain: Blaines Bay Microbial Observatory, Mediterranean Sea | collected 2016-01-19 | reverse complement strand
TTTATATAATCTTATTTTTAGTATTTATATACAATTATTATATTTATTATATAAAATAATCTTTGAATATAAAACTTCGTCCACAAATTACTCTTGATTCAAACAAAGTTTGTTTTATATCATCTTAATTATTGGACACGCGGATATGGTGGAATGGTAGACACGCTAGACTTAGAATCTAGTGAATAAGTTCGTGAGAGTTCAAGTCTCTCTATCCGCATAAAAATTTTAAACTTTAATTTTTTGCAACAAATCTATAATTACTTTATAATTTACTTAGGAAAGATTCCATAAAAAGTATAAAATAAAAAATAAAACTATGAAATACGCTATAGCTCAAACCTCAGGTAAACAATTTCTAGTAAAACCTGGGCAATGGTATGACGTCGATTTTATTAGTAATGGAAAAGTAGGAGACTTTATTTACTTAAATAAAATCTTATTCTTTAGAAATGAAAATAAAGTGCAAATCGGAAAACCCTTTTTAACGAATAGCCAAATTCCGGCAAAAATTATTCAACAAGTAAAAGGACCGAAAATTACAGTGTTAAAGACAAAACCGAAAAAAAGATATACACGTACACGAGGACATCGTCAATCTTACACACGCGTACAAATTGATTCATTAAATTAACTATAAAGAGGTAAAATATGGCTCATAAAATGGGAGCGGGGAGTACAAAAAATGACCGCGATTCACAATCAAAAAGATTAGGGGTTAAAGCAAATGGAACACAAACAGTTTCATGTGGATCAATCCTTGTAAGACAACGCGGAACAAAATTTAAACCAGGAAAAAATGTAGGTTGTGGAAGAGATCATACTCTTTTCGCACTGCAAGATGGGGTTGTCGAATTTACACGCACTGGTTTTGTAAACATTATTCCTAAAAACTAAAAAACGGAAATATTTTTATATTTCCGTTTATTTTTTCTTTCTTTTACCAAACCTCATTGTGGGTGTTTTAATTCGTAACCAAAAAGCAACAGAATCGGTTAACCATTCTAATCCTGGTATGGTAGCAAATTTGCCTTGAATTGCACGAAGATATAAATAAAGGTAAGTTAACATAAAGATAATAAAAGTATTGAAGAAAAAAACTATTGCAAGACTTTTATCAGTGTGAATTAAAGTGCCTTCATCATAAGCCCATTTAGCAACTGGAGTAGCTATTTCTCTGTGAAATAAAACATCCCAATAGCTAATGGCCAAACCTTGTACCATTAACATAGCAAAGATTAATAAAATATTGTATTTCACCAGTTTCGAAAATTTAAAAACTGAACGAACAATCATAAATTCAATTACAACGTAAGAAAGGAAAAAAACTTTTTCTGGACTTCCCCAAATTTGAAAAATGGGTGACTGTAAAATGGATTTAATAGTTGGGAAAAAAGGCAACAACATTTCTGGTAAATAACCCAAAGAAAAAACATTATTCAAAACTGCGTATAAAAGATCAACAACTGCAAAAAAATAAATGAAGGTCAATTGAACTATTTGAAGAACGTTAGGATTAAAAGTAGAAAAGAAACTTTTAAAATTTATTAGAAACTTTTTTAAAATTTTCAAAATTTCTTGCCATAGAGACAAACGTGGTGAAGATTTTGTCATAAGTATTTTTTTGCGCTTATGTTTTAAGAAGTGATCATTCGAAAAATTATTAAAACATTTTTAAATGATATCTATATTTTATTATATAACTATTTTTAAAATTTTTAAATGATAAATACATATAAAAGAAAAAGAAGAAATGAAAAATTTAATTTCTAATATAAAACTGGAATCTAAAATTTTAGAAAATAATACCGAAGACGAATTAAATCAAAAAATTAACAAAATTAAAAAGAGAGCAAAAATTGAAGGATTAGATAAAATTTTAGTAGATTGGTTTGCCTTAGTACAAGAAGTTTCATTTAGAAAAATTGGACTAAAACATTTTGACACACAACTCCTTGCTGGAATGCTATTACATGAAGGTAAAATTGTTGAAATGAAAACCGGAGAAGGAAAAACATTAGCTTCTACGTTACCTGTTTCATTAAATGCTTTAAGTGGAAAAGGAGTTCATGTTGTAACAGTAAATGAATATCTTGCTGAACGAGATAAAAACCTAATGGGAAAAATTTACCAAGGGTTAGGTTTAAACACAGGATTAATCAAAAATGAACAAAATAATCTAAAAAGACAAGAAAATTATAATTGTGATATCACCTATGTTACAAACTCAGAATTAGTTTTCGATTTTTTAAGAGATTCTTCAGCTTATAATTTAAATGAACTTGTACAACGAAATTTTAATTTTTGTATTATTGACGAAATTGATTCCATTTTAATTGATGAAGCAAGAACACCTCTAATCTTATCCGTTCCAAATGACGATTTAAACACAAATAAACTATACCTTGCAAAAGCAATTGCAAATCTATTAGAAAAGGAAATTCACTTTCAAGTTGATGAAAAACGAAAAGATATTAACTTAACAGAAGAGGGTTATAAAGAAGCTAAAGTAAGGCTGGGTAAAAAAACATTATACGATTCAGATGACCCATGGATTTTAGAATTATTAAATGCATTAAAAGCAAAATATATTTTTAAATTAAATAAAGATTACATAATTTTAAACGATAAAATTGTAATCGTTGATGAATTTACCGGCCGTGTTATGGAAGATAGACGCTGGAGTATGGGAATTCATGAAGCTGTTGAAATAAAAGAAAATATGGCAGTTGGAGGTGGAACAAAAACAAAAAGTTCAATAACATATCAAAACTTTTTTACACTGTATCCTAAACTATCAGGAATGACTGGAACTGGAAAAACGACAGAAAAAGAATTTCAAGATATTTATAATCTAGAGGTTGTTGTTTTACCAACGGCTAAACCAATGATTCGTGAAGATAAAACGGATTTAGTCTACCAAAATGAATTATCAAAATGGAAAGCTGTTCTAGAACAGACTCAAGATTGCTACGAAGATGGACAACCAATTTTAATCGGTACTTCAAGTGTAGAAAAATCAGAATTTTTATCGGATCTTTTCAATGTAACAAAAATTCCTCACCAAGTTTTAAACGCCAAACCGGAAAACTTATTACGGGAAAATGAAATTGTTTCACAGGCAGGTAAAAAGGGAGCTGTAACAATAGCAACCAATATGGCTGGTCGAGGTACAGATATTATTCTTGGTGGAAATCCTGTTTTTCAAACAAAACAAATCCTAATTGATTTATTATTAGAAAAAAATAATGAAAGTTTACAAAACACCGTAATAAATATAGAAGATTCTCAATTAAAAAAATTAATTAATGAAACCTTTAAAAATTACGGCTTAAGTAGAGATCAAAACTTAGAAAATGAAGTAAAAAATTTACCTTATTCTTTAGACACTGAAGCGACATTAGAATGTCTCAGAAATCTTTATAATTTTGTTTATCAAAAAATTTATAAAAGTTGGGAACTTGAAAATAAAGAAGTTCTAAACATTGGGGGTCTTTTTGTATTAGGTACAGAACGTGCAGAAACGCGACGTATTGATGATCAATTACGTGGTAGAGCTGGTAGGCAAGGAGACCCCGGAAAATCACAATTTTATGTATCCTTAGAGGATGATCTTATTAAAATTTTTGGGGGTGATGGAATAAAACGTTGGGTTGACTATTTAGTTGAGGATAAAGATAGTCCATTAGAATCAAATTTACTAACCCAAAGTTTAGAAAATGCACAAAAAAAAGTTGAACTTTTTAATTATGAAATGCGTAAAAATATTTTTCAATACGATGACATTTTAAACAACCAACGGAAACAATTATTTAAAGCTAGAAATGAAATCCTGAGAGATGATGTTTGCCAAGAATTGTTTTTACGCTCTAGCGAATTATTCTTTGATGAACAAATTTCAAAAAGTTTTGAACCTCTAAATGAGAGTAGTGTTGAGTTTAAATATAAAATTGAAAAATGGTTTAGCTCTTATTCAACACACTTGAAAGATAAAAATAAATTGAAAAATAAAAATAAATTTTATGAAGAAATTTGGGTTTCAAATGATTTAAGATTTGGACAAGCAAATTTTTATCAACCAGGGTTAATAAAAAGTACACGATCAACAATAATCCTTTCAATTATCGATTTTTATTGGACCGAACACTTAGAACGAATGAATTATATTCGAGAAACAATTAATTGGAGATCTTATGGTCAACAAAATCCACTAATTGAATATAATACCGAAGCATTCAATTCTTTTAAATTAATGTTCGAAGAAATTCAAAGATGTATGCTATACTATTCATTAAATAATGCAATAAATTATTAAAAAAAATTATGTCAAAAAACACATTAAACGGACGCCGTAAAAAAGTAATTAAAACATCAGGTTTCAGAGCTCGCTTAGCTACAAAAAGTGGAAGAAAAATTTTAAAAAATAGAAGACGTAAAGGTCGTCATAGATTATCAATTTAAACAAGTTATATGAAAACATTAAAGATCCAGAAGATTCCAAAAATTCTTATTGATTTAAAATTTTCAATTTTGATTTTAGCAATGATAGCTTTAGCTAGTTCTTTTGGATCATTTATTGAACAAGATGAGCCGACAAGCTTTTATGAAGAAAATTACCCTGTTACAAAACCAATATATGGTTTTATAACATCCAACGTAATTTTAACGTTAGGATTAGATCATGTATACAACACATGGTGGTTTTTATTATTGTTACTAATTCTAAGCATTTCATTAGTGGGATGTACTTTAACAAGACAATTTCCATTATTAAACAATTCAAAAGATTACTTTTTTAGAAAACAAGAAAACTCCTTTCTAAGACTACCATTTTCAATTAAACTTAAAAATTCATTTTACTTAAAAGAAACAATTCTTTTGAAATTACAAAATTTAAATTTATACCTTTATCAAAAAGGAAATTTAATTTATGGATATAAAGGCTTAATTGGACGTATTAGTCCAATTTTAGTACACCTGAGTTTAATCATCATATTAGGTGGCTCAACACTTGGTGCCTTCAAAAATTTTAAAGCACAAGAAGTTTTACCAAAAGGTGAAATTTTTCATATACAGAACCCCTTAAAGATCGGTAGGTTAACTGCTTTACCCAATATTACAACTCGAATTAATGATTTTTGGGTAGATTATAAAAACAATAAAATAAACCAATTTTATTCTAATTTATCCGTTCTTGATAATTACGGAAATGAATTAAAAAATCAAACAATATCCGTAAATAACCCTATTCGATTCAATAACGTAGATTTCTACCAAAGTGATTGGAATTTACTAGGGATAAGAATTAAAAATATTGAAAATAATCAAATTTATGAATACCCTGTTTTTCAACTTAATAAAAATGCAAAATCGTGGATAACATGGGTAAATGATTCAACAAAGCCAAAAAGCTTAATTTTTGATCAACTGGATAATACTTTTTCGGTCTATGATGAAAATGGTCAATATTTAGATACAAAAAATATTGGTGAAAATATTACTACTAAATATAAAGTTATAGATTTATTACCTTCAACAGGTTTATTAATTAAATATGACCCAAGTATTACTCTCATTTATATTGGCTTCGGATTACTTATGTTAACAACGTTGTTAAGCTATTTACCGTACACACAATTTTGGATCTACGAAAGTTCAAAAAATATATGGGTTGGTAGCTCAACAAATAGAGGAAAAATTCAATTAGAAATTGAATTTGAAAATCTAACTAGAGAATTAGAAAATAAAATTTATCAAAGTGTTTTTACAAAGCAAAAATAAATAAGAAGCCAAGAAAAGAAGAACTTGCTATTAAAGAAAATCATTCTTATAATACTAGTAAGTTCTTTTCCCTAGTAGCTCAGTGGTAGAGCGGTCGGCTGTTAACCGATAGGTCGTTGGTTCAATCCCAACCTGGGGAGCTTAAAAATTTTTAAAAAAAGTAATAATAACTTATAATAATCAGTAATAATGATAAGATATTAGGAGAATTTATTATGAGTCACACAGTAAAAATATATGATACTTGTATTGGGTGTACACAATGTGTTCGTGCATGTCCTACAGATGTATTAGAAATGGTTATTTGGGAAGACTGCCGTGCTGGACAAATTGCCTCAGCACCAAGAGTTGAAGACTGTGTTGGTTGTAAGAGATGTGAAAGCGCATGTCCTACAGATTTCTTAAGTATTCGTGTTTACTTAGGTGGTGAAACAACAAGGAGTATGGGATTAGCTTACTAAAAAGTAAAAAGTGGGGATTGTAATCATTTAATAGATTACAACCCCCACATTCTTATTTGAAAATCTAAATAACCCAACCATAACTATGTAAACCTTTTCCTAAAAAGTTTACCCCTAGATAACAAATCCAAATAACAAAAAAGCCTGCTGAACCAAGAACAGCAGCCTTTTTACCTTGCCAACCTTTTAATAATCGTGAATGAAGATAAATGGCAAAAACAAGCCAAGTAATTAAGGCCCAAGTCTCTTTAGGATCCCAACTCCAATATGAACCCCAAGCTTCATTTGCCCATACTGCACCAGAAATAATTCCAATTGTTAAAAATGGGAAACCTAAGCCAATAATACGATAACTCCAAACATCAATAGTTTCTAATAAAGATAATTTTGAAGAATTAGAAGAAGTTAAAACGTTAGAGTTTTGATTACCTGAAACTTCAACCAACAACTCTTTTTGCTCTTTATTGAAATAAATAAAAGCTAAATAAAGTAAAGAAAATAAAGAACCAACAATTAAAGTAGCATAACTAACCATCATCATACTTACATGCATCATTAACCAATTAGACTGTAAAGACGGTACTAATGGTAATGCTTTTTGCATTTCAACAGGCAAAGTCAAGCTTGAAAACCCCGAAATAAAGAAAACTAAAGGCGTAGCTAATGAACCAATAATTCTACTTTGAGTTTTTGATTCTACAAATAAATGAATAAACGAAATCGTCCAACTTAAAAAAATTAAAGATTCATATAAATTACTTAAGGGGAAATACCCTTCACCGACCCAACGGATTAGTAAGGTTGATCCAAAAAGTAAATTACTTATAAGGACAATTCCACGGCTTAATTTAAAGATTAAATTATTTTTAGGGATCACTAAGCTAATCCAATACGTTATCATCCCAAAAAAAAGCAAAAAACATGCAATTACAGGTAACTGATAATCATTTAACATTAATATTTTCATTATAATTAAATTATAAAATATACATTAAACAGTATTATAGTAAAAATATATACTTTGTTCTATTTAAGAAAAAAATTAAAAGTGTATAAATAATTTAGATAGCCGAAGCTATCTAAATTAAAATCCTATTAACCAACAATAACTGGAGAAGTTACTGCTAAATCTAATGGGAAGTTGTGAGCGTTACGTTCGTGCATAACTTCCATACCTAAGTTAGCGCGGTTAACGATGTCAGCCCATGTGTTAATTACACGACCTTGGCTATCAACAATAGATTGGTTGAAGTTGAAACCGTTTAAGTTGAATGCCATTGTAGAAATTCCTAAAGCTGTTAACCAGATACCAACAACTGGCCATGCTGCTAAGAAGAAGTGTAATGAACGAGAGTTGTTGAAACTTGCATATTGGAAGATTAAACGTCCAAAGTAACCATGTGCAGCTACGATGTTGTAAGTTTCTTCTTCTTGTCCAAATTTGTAACCGTAGTTTAAAGATTCGTCTTCAGCTGTTTCACGGATTAAAGATGATGTTACTAAAGAACCGTGCATAGCAGAGAATAAAGAACCACCAAATACACCAGCAACACCAGCCATGTGGAATGGGTGCATTAAGATGTTGTGTTCTGCTTGGAATACTAACATGAAGTTGAATGTTCCAGAAATACCTAAAGGCATACCATCAGAGAAAGAACCTTGTCCGATTGGGTATACAATAAATACTGCAGTAGCAGCTGCTACAGGAGCAGAGAATGCAACGAAAATCCAAGGACGCATACCTAAACGGAAAGATAATTCCCATTCACGACCTAAGTAACAACATACACCTAAGAAGAAGTGTAAAACAACTAATTGGTAAGGACCACCGTTGTATAACCATTCGTCTACAGATGCAGCTTCCCAGATTGGGTAGAAGTGTACACCAATTGCGTTTGAACTTGGAATTACAGCACCAGTGATGATGTTGTTTCCGTACATTAAAGAACCAGCTACTGGTTCACGAATACCATCGATATCAACTGGCGGTGCAGCGATGAATGCGATGATGAAACAAGTTGTTGCAGTTAATAATGTAGGAATCATAACTACACCGAACCATCCAATGTATAAACGGTTTTCTAAACTTGTGATCCAAGAACAAAAACGTTCCCAGATATTTTGGCTTTCGTATCTTTCTAAAGTTGCTGTCATAATCGTCTCCTCTTCCAAATTTAATATAACATATGTGTAAAAAAGATAAAAATTTCAAGTGTAATAATAGAAAGGAATAATAAAAAATGGGGGAGTCTAGAAAACATTGTCTTCTAGACTCCCCCGTTTTAAAATTTTATGAATTTCGGCATTGAATTATCTTCCCGAGGGGCAACCCCCTAAGTATTGTCATCGCTATAACGTTTAACAGACATGTTCGGAATGGAATGTCGTTGTGCCATTATGCTATAAACACCGAAATTAAAAGTTTTTAACTAAAATTTTGCTTAAGAATACGGTTAATTAGTACATCTAGGCTGAATGCATTGCTACACTTACACCGGATGCCTATCAAGCGGCTCGTCTTGCCACAACCTAAGAGTACTCATCTTGAGGACGGCTTCCCACTTAGATGCTTTCAGCGGTTATCCTAACTACACATAGCTACCCAGCACGTACTGATGGCACAATAACTGGTACACTAGCGGTGCATCTTTCTCGGTCCTCTCGTACTAGAGAAAGTTCACTCTCAATACTCCAACGCCCATGCCGGATATGGACCGAACTGTCTCGCGACGTTCTGAACCCAGCTCACGTACCGCTTTAATGGGCGAACAGCCCAACCCTTGGGACGTACTACCGCCCCAGGATGCGATGAACCGACATCGAGGTGCCAAACCTCCCCGTCGATAAGAACTCTTGGGGGAGATCAGCCTGTTATCCCTAGAGTAACTTTTATCCGTTGAGTGACGCCCTTTCCACACAGCAGCGTCAGATCACTAAGACCTACTTTCGTACCTGCTCGACTTGTTTGTCTCACAGTTAAGCTTCCTTTTGCCTTTGCACTCTAAGATCGATTTCTGACCGATCTGAGGAAACCTTTGTACGCCTCCGTTACCTTTTAGGAGGCGACCGCCCCAGTCAAACTGCCCACCTGAAACTGTCTTTTAACCGGTTTACGGTGTAAAGTTAGAGGTTCGATTATATCAGAGTGGTATCTCACTAATGACTCCACTACTCCCGTAAGAGTAATCTCAACGTCTCCCACCTATTCTGCGCAAATAGAATCAAAACTCAATTTCAGGATACAGTAAAGCTTCATAGGGTCTTACTGTCCTGGCACAGGTAGTCCGCATCTTCACAGACATTTCTATTTCGCCGAGTCCCTCCTCGAGACAGCTTCCAAATCATTACGCCATTCGTGCGGGTCGGAACTTACCCGACAAGGAATTTCGCTACCTTAGGACCGTTATAGTTACGGCCGCCGTTCACCGGGGCTTCAGTTACCAGCTTTGCTTACGCTAACCGACTTCTTTAACCTTCCGGCACTGGGCAGGCGTCAGCCCCCATACATCGTTTTACAACTTAGCGGAGACCTGTGTTTTTGCTAAACAGTTGCTTGGAACTTGATATTGCAGCCCATAGGGCACTCTTTCTCCCGAAGTTACAGAGTTATTTTGCCGAGTTCCTTAAGGAGGGTTCTCCCGCGCTCCTTGGTATACTCTACCTACCTACCTGTGTCGGTTTCAGGTACAGGTGATTATTAATTAAGGCATTGCGAGCTTTTCTTGGAAGTATGACGTCAACTACTTTGATTCTAAAATCTTGTATTCGTACCTTAGCTCAGACTATTTTCTCTAATCTTCAACACCTCGCATACTTAAACCAGTAACCAATATCTGGCTAGTCTAGCCTTCTTCGTCCCTCGATACCATTAATAATCAGTACAGGAATATTAACCTGTTGTCCATCAACTACGCTTCTCAGCCTCATCTTAGGACCTGACTCACCCTCCGTGGACGAGCCTTGCGGAGGAAACCTTAGGTTTTCGGAGCATTGGATTCTCACCAATGTTTTCGCTACTCAATCCGACATTCTCACTTCCATTTCGTCCATACCCGCTTTCGCTAGTACTTCAGCCTACAATGGAACGCTCCCCTACCGATATACAATTCGTATATCTCGCAGCTTCGGCGAATTACTTAGTCCCATAAATTTTCGGCGCAGAACTGCTAGACCAGTAAGCTATTACGCACTTTTTAAAGGATTGCTGCTTCTAAGCAAACCTCCTGGTTGTCTGAGCCTTTCCACCACCTTTACCACTTAGCAATTACTTGGGGGCCTTAGCTGGCGATCTGGGCTGTTTCCCTCTTGACTATGAAGCTTATCCCTCGTAGTCTTACTGGTTAGTTGTACACATAGTATTCAGAGTTTGCCTCGATTTGGTACCGAATTACCAGCCCGCACCGAAACAGTGCTTTACCCCTATGCTATAACACTAACCGCTGCACCTAAATACATTTCGGGGAGAACCAGCTAGCTCCGATTTCGATTGGCATTTCACCCCTAACCACAGGTCATCCGCTCATTTTTCAACATAAGTCGGTTGGAACCTCCACTTAGTGTTACCCAAGTTTCATTCTGCCCATGGTTAGATCAACCGGGTTCGGGTCTATAACTAGTGACGAACGCTCTATTCAAGCTCGCTTTCACTATGGCTCCGATATCTCTATCTTAACCTGCCACTAACTATAAGTCGCCGGAACATTCTTCAACAGGTACGAAGTCAAACGCTAAGTCGTTCTCCTTCTGATTGTAAGCGTGCAATTTCACGTTCTATTTCACTCCCCTCCCGGGGTTCTTTTCACCTTTCCCTCGCGGTACTATGCGCTATCGGACATCCAGGAATATTTAGCCTTACGAGGTGGTCCTCGCAGATTCACACGGGATTCCACGTGCCCCATGCTACTCGGGTATAGATAATTTATAAGAAATTTTCGGCTACGAGACTATCACTCCCTACGGTGTAACTTTCCAATTACTTCACCTAACTTCTAAAGCACTTTAATGCTTAAGTATGTTTACTTTAATCTTTCTACCCCACAACCCCTCTAAATAATATATATTTAAAAGTTTAGGCTGTTCCCGTTTCGCTCGCCGCTACTAAGGGAATCGTTTTTACTTTCTTTTCCTCTAGGTACTAAGATGTTTCAGTTCCCTAGGTTTGCTCTTAATTACCTATAGATTCAGTAATAAGTTATTGAGTTTCCTCATTCGGAGACCTCCGGATCAAAGCTTACTTCCAACTCCCCGAAGCGTTTCGCCGGTAGCCACGTCCTTCATCGCTTCTGGATACCAAGGGATCCCTTACACGCCATTAATTTCTTAAGCTTACATAATTTTGGAGGTAAGCGGACTCGAACCGCTGACATCTGCCTTGCAAAGGCAGCGCTCTACCAACTGAGCTATACCCCCATTTGGGCCATTCAGGATTTGAACCTGAGACCTCACCCTTATCAGGGGTGCACTCTAACCAACTGAGCTAATAGCCCGTTAAATCTACTTTTCTTATTTTTTAGGAGGTAATCCAGCCGCACCTTCCAGTACGGCTACCTTGTTACGACTTCACCCCAGTCACCAATTCTACCTTAGGTACCTCCCTCCAAAAGGTTAGGATAATAACTTCGGGTATAACCAGCTCCCATGGTGTGACGGGCGGTGTGTACAAGGCCCGGGAACGGATTCACCGCAGTATAGCTGACCTGCGATTACTAGCGATTCCACCTTCATGTAGGCGAGTTGCAGCCTACAATCTGAACTAGGGATGTGTTTAAAGATTAGCTCGTTTTCGCAAACTGGCAACTTTTTGTCACACCCATTGTAGCACGTGTGTAGCCCAGGACGTAAGGGGCATGATGACTTGACGTCATCCTCACCTTCCTCCGATTTATAATCGGCAGTCTTTCTAGAGATTCAACTAGAAACAAGGGTTGCGCTCGTTGCGGGACTTAACCCAACATCTCACGACACGAGCTGACGACAGCCATGCACCACCTGTGTAAGAGGCCGTAGCACATTTCTCTTTCAAGAAACTTCTCTTCATGTCAAGTCCTGGTAAGGTTCTTCGTGTTGCATCGAATTAAACCACATGCTCCACCGCTTGTGCGGGCCCCCGTCAATTCCTTTGAGTTTCACGCTTGCGCGCATACTTCCCAGGCGGGATACTTAACGCGTTAGCTACGACACTGCATACTATAAAGTACGCAACATCTAGTATCCATCGTTTACGGCTAGGACTACCGGGGTATCTAATCCCGTTTGCTACCCTAGCTTTCGTCTCTGAGTGTCAGTAATGGCCCAGTAAGGTGCCTTCGCTGTTGGTGTTCTTTCCAATATCTACGCATTTCACCGCTCCACTGGAAATTCCCCTTACCTCTACCATACTCAAGATAAACAGTTTCTTTTGCTGACTTCAGGTTAAGCCTGAAAATTTAACAAAAGACTTGTAGATCAACCTGCAGACGCTTTACGCCCAATAATTCCGGATAACACTTGCATCCCCTGTATTACCGCGGCTGCTGGCACAGGGTTAGCCGATGCTTATTCCTCAAGTAACGTCAGATCTTCCTCCTTGAGAAAAGAGGTTTACAACCCGTAGGCAGTCATCCCTCACGCGGTATTGCTCTGTCAGGCTTTCGCCCATTGCAGAAAATTCCTCACTGCTGCCTCCCGTAAGAGTCTGGACCGTGTCTCAGTTCCAATGTGGCTGGCCGTCCTCTCAGACCAACTACTGATCGTCGCCTTGGTAGGCCTTTACCCCACCAACTAGCTAATCAGACGCGAGCTCCTCTTTAGGCGAATAAATTCTTTCACTGTAAAGCATATAGAGTATTAGCAAATGTTTCTAAATGTTATCCTCTTCCTAAAGGCAGATTCTCACGTGTTACTCACCCGTTCGCCACTAAAAATTACTTTTCCGTACGACTTGCATGTGTTAAGCATACCGCTAGCGTTCATCCTGAGCCAGGATCAAACTCTTAATAATGAAATATTTAAGTATTTCTTTTTTCCAGTATTTATTTGTTTTTCGTTTTTACTTAAAAAAGTAGAACTTTATTCATTTACAAACAAATCTTATTATAGTCAAACTATTCTAAATATGTCAAGAGAGAAAAAAATTAAGTTAAAAAATATAAAAATTTTTTAAAGTAAGTTGATAAATACCTTAATAATTTACTAGGTTTAAAGAAATTAAAAAAAAGGCGTAATTAAAATAATTAAAAACAAATTTTTAAAAATTAATTAACAATTAAAAACAAATTGAATATGTTAGTATAATAAGAGTATATGTATTTCAGTTTTATATTGAATAAATACAATTACAGACAGATTGAAGAATAAGTACTTCCAAATACACAATAAAATATAAACAGTATTTTAACAAAAAGTTAGTATATACAATTTTAAGCACTCTTACGTATAAGAGATGAGATTAAAAAAAAGTCTTATTTACATCTTTAAAATCGAATTGTTGTTAAGAACAACATTAAATTCAATAAATTTTTTCTTTAAATATGACAATTACAATCGGACAAGTTCAGTCTAACAAAGCTGGAGTTTTTGGACTTATTGATGATTGGTTAAAACGTGATCGTTTTGTCTTCATCGGGTGGTCTGGATTATTATTATTCCCCTGCGCTTACTTAGCATTAGGTGGATGGTTAACAGGTATTACTTTTGTTACTTCTTGGTACACACACGGATTAGCAAGTTCATTCTTAGAAGGATGTAACTTTTTAACAGCAGCTGTTTCTTCACCTGCAAACAGTATGGGTCACTCATTATTATTATTATGGGGTCCTGAAGCTCAAGGGAACCTTACATTATGGTTCAAGATTGGTGGACTTTGGGCATTTATTGCTTTACACGGTGCTTTTGGATTAATCGGATTCTGTTTACGTCAATTTGAAATTGCACGTTTAGTAGGTATCCGTCCTTACAACGCATTAGCATTCTCTGGTCCAATTGCTGTTTTCGTATCAGTTTTCTTATTATACCCATTAGGGCAAGCTAGCTGGTTCTTCGCACCAAGTTTTGGTGTTGCAGCGATCTTCAGATTCTTATTATTCTTACAAGGATTCCATAACTGGACTTTAAACCCATTCCATATGATGGGAGTAGCTGGTATCTTAGGTGGTGCATTATTATGTGCAATCCATGGTGCTACTGTTGAAAATACATTATTCGAAGATGGTGATGCAGCGAACACATTCCGTGCATTTACGCCAACACAATCTGAGGAAACATACTCAATGGTTACAGCTAACAGATTCTGGTCACAAATTTTTGGAGTAGCATTCTCTAACAAACGTTGGTTACACTTCTTCATGTTATTCGTACCAGTTACTGGTTTATGGGCAAGTTCAGTAGGAATTGTTGGATTAGCTTTAAACTTACGTGCATATGATTTCATCTCACAAGAGTTAAGAGCAGCAGAAGATCCAGAATTTGAAACATTCTACACAAAAAACATCCTTTTAAACGAAGGTATCCGTATGTGGATGGCAGCACAAGACCAACCACATGAAAACTATATATTCCCAGAGGAGGTACTACCACGTGGAAACGCGCTTTGATGATTTAGAAATTACTACTAGTAAATCGGTTGAGTCTACAGGTTTTGCTTGGTGGGCTGGAAACGCAAGATTAATTAACCTATCAGGAAAACTTCTTGGAGCACACGTTGCTCATGCAGGTTTAATGGTATTTTGGTGTGGTGCAATGACATTATTTGAAGTTTCACATTTCATTCCAGAAAAACCACTATATGACCAAGGTTTCATTTTATTACCACACTTAGCAACTTTAGGTTGGGGTGTTGGACCAGGTGGAGAAATTAATGATATTTACCCTTACTTTGTTGTAGGTGTTCTTCACTTAATTTCATCAGCTGTTTTAGGATTTGGTGGTATTTACCACTCTTTATTTGGCCCTGATACATTAGAAACAAATGCTCCATTATTTGGATATGACTGGCGTGACAAAAACAAGATGACAACTATCTTAGGTATTCACTTATGTTTACTTGGAATTGGTTCTTTCTTATTAGTTACAAAAGCAATGTACATTGGTGGCGTATATGACACATGGGCACCAGGTGGTGGTGATGTTCGTTTAATCAAAAACCCAACTTTAAACCCATTAGTAATTTTTGGTTATGTATTCAAATCACCATTCGGTGGTGACGGTTGGATCGTTTCAATTAACAACATGGAAGATTTAGTTGGTGGACACATCTGGGTTGGAATTCTTTGTCTAACTGGTGGTATTTGGCATATCTTAACAAAACCATTTGCATGGGCACGTCGTGCTTTTGTTTGGTCTGGAGAAGCTTACTTATCATACAGTTTAGCAGCATTAGCAACAATGGGAATTACAGCTTCAGTATTCGTTTGGTATAACAACACTGCTTACCCAAGTGAATTCTTTGGTCCTACAGGTCCTGAAGCATCACAAGCACAAGCATTCACTTTCTTAGTTCGTGACCAAAGATTAGGAGCAAATGTTGCATCAGCACAAGGTCCTACTGGTTTAGGTAAATATTTAATGCGTTCACCAAGTGGAGAAATTATCTTCGGTGGTGAAACAATGCGTTTCTGGGATTTACGTGCACCATGGTTAGAACCATTACGTGGACCAAATGGATTAGATATCAACAAAATTAGAAATGATATTCAACCTTGGCAAGAACGTAGAGCCGCAGAATACATGACACACGCACCATTAGGTTCGTTAAACTCTGTTGGGGGAGTAGCTACAGAAATTAACTCTGTTAACTATGTATCGCCACGTTCTTGGTTAACTTGTTCTCACTGGATCCTTGGATTCTTCTTATTAGTTGGACACTGGTGGCACGCTGGACGTGCACGTGCAGCTGCAGCAGGATTCGAAAAAGGAATTAACCGTGAAACAGAACCTACATTACAATTAAGACCAATCGATTAATTGATTCTGGTTTATATTAGAAGAAGTTACTTTAAAAGTAACTTTTTCTAATAATTATTAATTTTTAACAAATTTCAAAAATTATGAAGATAAAGAATAAATCACTTCTATCAATAATAACTTTGTTCACAATTTTTATGCCAATAAAAATTGTCAAAGCTATAGAAACGGGTGAAATATTATTCAAAAATAATTGTAGTGTCTGCCACCTAGGTGGAAATAATATAATTATTCCAGAAAAAAATTTGAAACATGAAACACTGGAAGCAAATGGAATGAATTCTAAAAGTGCAATTAGTTATCAAATAATAAATGGAAAAAATGGAATGCCAGCATTTGGGGGACGTTTAAGAGAAAATGAAATAGAAGAAATTGCCTATTATGTTTTAGAACAAGCGGCAAATAATTTTGAAAATTAATTAAAAAATTACCAAATTAAGAACAAATATATTATGCTTTAATTATAAGGGTGATTAGCTCAGTGGTAGAGCATCTGCCTTACAAGCAGAGGGTCACTGGTTCAAATCCAGTATCGCCCAGTAAAATAAATAAATTTTTGAGGGCTCATCGTCTAAGGGATTAGGACGGAAACCTTCTAAGTTTCTAATCTAGGTTCGAATCCTAGTGAGCTCAATTTATAAAAAAGGATATTAAATGTCAGTACCTGAGAAGATTTGTTCAAATACAGTTTCAACTTTATCTCCAGAATTAATAGACTCCATTGGATCTCTACGACATCTATGGCGTAAACATAAAATGATTGTCTTCTTAATATCTTCTAAAGTAACTTCTGTACGTTCTTCAAATGCCGCTAATGCCTTTGCCGCACGTGTAACAACTAAATCTCCACGTAAGCCTTCAACCTGTAATTCACTACAAACTTGTGAAATCTTTAATTGAAAATCTTTGCTAATTTGAACTTGAGGTAATAAAGTTGTTGCTTTAGATAAACGAGCTTGAATTTTGAATTGTTCTTCTTCATATTTTTCAAACCAAGTTGCTGGGGATTTATCAAAACTAATTCTTTCTTCAACAATTCTTACACGCGAATCTGGATCACTAATTGTGCGAATTTCCGCATGCATTCCAAAACGATCTAATAATTGAGGTCTTAATTCCCCTTCTTCAGGATTTCCTGATCCAACTAAAATAAATTTAGCAGGGTGTTTAATTGAAATTCCTTCACGTTCAACCGTATTCCAACCTGAAGCAGCCGAATCAAGTAATACATCAACTAAATGATCATCTAATAAATTGATTTCATCAACATATAAGATTCCACGATTTGCACGAGCTAAAAGACCTGGTTCAAATGTGCTTGATCCTCCTGAAAGAACTTCTTTTAAATTAATTGTCCCACATACACGATCTTCTGTTGCACCTAAAGGCAATTCCACCATAGGAATTTTGATATCCTCAGTTTCATATGTTGCTTCTAAACCAACTGGGTTTGTATTAAAAGGATCATTTTTAATGATAGCGATATCAGGTAATAAATCAGCCAAAGCTCGAATTGTTGTTGATTTTCCTGTTCCACGATCCCCCATAATCATTACCCCACCAATTTTGGGGTCAATAACATTTAATTGTAAAGCTAATTTCATTTCATCTTGCCCAATAATAGCAGCAAAAGGAAAATTATTTAAATTTTTAACTGTAGACATAATTTTTTATATAAAAGTAAAGTAAAAGTTTAAACGTTTTGGTACAAAGATACACCTAAACGGATTGTAAATGTTAAAAGAATAAGTGCCACAAATAGAGCCGAATAAAGATTAAATTCTGTGATCATATTTACGTTAGTTTATAGTTTACTTGTTTATTATAACATTCTCTCTAAAAAAATTATATTTTCCTATTTAACTAGTTTAAAATTAATTTTTTCGTTAGAATTATAATATAAGTTAAGAAACATACTGTAAAACAAAAATTTTAAAGAAATATGATTGATGTAATTAGTTTAGGTTGGGCAGCATTAATGATGGTATTTTCTATGTCATTAGCGCTAGTTGTTTGGGGAAGAAACGGTTTTTAAAAATATTAATATAAAAAAGAAAAATTATGCTAGGAGAAATTTTAACAGTTGGGGCAACATGTTTTGCCATTACAATTTTTGGGTTAGCACTAGGATTTGTATTTTTACAAGTTCAAGCAAACACTTAAGCTAAATTACATTAACGATGGAATCAAACAACACGCTAAACATAGCGTTAGCTATAAACAGTCTGCTTACAATTAGTTTAATTCTAAATCAAAACGAAAGCGCGAAAGATTCATCAACAACACAAAATTCAGCTTCAATAACAAATCCTTTTGAATCTTTAACATGGATTTGTTTATTTATACAATTAATTCTTTTATTATTGCAATTTAAATTTAATGATATTTAAGAAACTGAATTTAAAACAATAAGAAAAAGAATTTAAAATTAAGGGTTATGATTTCAAAATTGAAATTGATTTTACTTTGCCCCGTACCCGAAGACCAAAAGCCTATTACAGAGTACATAGGGTTGAAAGAAAATCCTTTAACAAATTGGACTACCCTATCAACAAAGAATTATAACGCAAAATTATTTTCATTTTTTTCATATAGTTTTTTAGGACTTTCAATATTAACATTCCAAGAAAAGGATTTTATAGGTGATTGGATCCTATCGAATGCTTTTATTACAATAAATGTGTTAATTTTTTTATATTGCACAGTAATTTGGAGGTGGAATGAAGTTAAAAAACGATTAAATCAATCTAGATTATTCTATGAAGAGGCTTCTTGGTATGATGGACAAATATGGGAAAAACCGTTTGTTATTTTAAAAAATGACAGACTATTAGTTACACAAAAAATCGAACCTGTTTTGGCCAGGTTAGCTAATACTTTAATATTTCTAATCTATCTAGATATAGTATTTTTAATTTTGATTTAGAAGTAAAAAGTAGATTTTTTGGGGTAAAAGTTTTATAATGAAGGAAATGGTGGCGGGGTAGAGCAGCTTGGTAGCTCGTCGGGCTCATAACCCGAAGGTCAATGGTTCGAATCCATTCTCCGCTAGAAGAGGTTTTGATAAATTTGAAGAAGAATAATTATAAATTAATTAATAAATTGATCTAAATTAATTAAATATGTCAGAAGCAACAAATTATTTTCCGGAATTTGGGGGGAGCACTGGTGGTTGGTTACAAGCCGCTGAAAAAGAAGAAAAATACGTAATGACATGGACAAATAACCGTAAGAAACCTGCTCAAGAAGATAACATTTTTGAAATGCCAACAGGCGGAGCAGCAATTATGAAACAAGGTCCAAATCTTGTTTATTTCGCAAGAAAAGAGCAATGTTTAGCATTAGGTAAACAATTACGTACAAGTTTTAAAATCAACGATTACAGAGTTTTCCGTTTATTACCAAGCGGAGAAATTCAATTTATCCATCCAAAAGACGGTGTCTTCCCAGAGAAAGTAAATGAAGGAAGAGTTGCAGTTGGAAAACGTGAGTTTTCAATTGGAAAGAATCCAAATCCAGCATCAATTAAATTTACTGGAACAGCTTCATTTGAAGCATAAATTTAATTACCAAGAATATAAATTCTTGGTAATTTGGAGAAATGGCAGAGTGGTCGATTGCGTCTGACTTGAAATCAGATGAACTGAAAGGTTCCGTGAGTTCGAATCTCACTTTCTCCTTCACTATAAAAAACTAGTTAATCATCCGTTACATCAATTATAACACCTTTACCTTTATCATTTGAATTCTCACTATTATCAGTACCCTGAGAAATTGTATTTTTTAAGAATTCTAAAACAAGAACACTATAAGCATATTTCAACTCACTTAGTAATTGAGCTGATAATTTGTTTAGATTATTATTGGAATATGCTAATTTTACCTCTTTCATAACTTCTTCAAAATACAGCGCTGACGGTTTTGTAGGAGAAGTTAATGTTTCCGATAATTTTTCAGCTTTAGATAATAAATTATCAAATTCATAAGTAATATTAACTAATGATTTACGAGATTTATCTGCCGAGGCATTTTTCTCTGCATCTTCAATCATTTTACTTACTTCGTCACGAGCTAAAACAGAAGCACCTTCGATTTTAATTGATTGTTCTTGACCTGTTTGTTCTTCTCTTGCAGAAACAGCCAATAACCCATCAACATCTAACTGAAACGTAACATTAATTTTAGGTATTCCTTTAGGAGCAGATGGAATTCCTTTCAATTTAAAAATCCCTAAACTCTTGTTATCTTTAGCAAAAGGTCGCTCACCTTGTAAAACATGAATTTCAACCGCTTCTTGGAAATCAGCTCCTGTTGAAAAAACTTCAGATTGTTTAACTGGAATAGATGCATTTCTATTAATAATAGTAGTCATTAAACCACCCATTGTTTCTACACCTAATGATAATGGCGTAACATCTAATAAAATTAAATCTGTAATTTCTCCAGCAATAATACCTGCTTGAACAGAAGCTCCCATTGCAACAACTTCATCAGGGTTTACTGTTTCATTAAGTGTTTTTCCTAAAAAATCAGATAATAAATTACGAACCGCAGGAATTCTTGTTGACCCACCAACTAAAATGACTTGGTCAATTTCTGATTTTGCTAATTTTGCATCTTCAAGGGCTTTTTCAATTGGGGTCTTACATTTTTGTAATAATTCTCTACTTAACTCTTCAAATTTAGAACGATCAATTTCTAAATCAATGTTTTTAGGTGTTTGACCATCAATATAAATGAATGGTAGGTTAATACGTGTTGATTGTAGGTTTGATAACTCAATTTTTGCTTTTTCAGAAGCTTCAATGATTCTTTGTAAAGCTTGTTTCTCTTTATAAAGATCGATGCCTTCCTCTTTTTTAAAGGTTTCCACAACAAAATCAACAATAGCTTGGTCAAAATCATCACCACCTAAATGAGTATCACCAGAAGTTGCTAAAACTTCAAAAACTTCATCCCCAACTTCTAAGACCGAAACATCAAATGTCCCACCACCCAAATCAAAAATTAAAACAACTTCATTTGTCTTCTTTTCTAAACCGTAAGCTAAAGCGGCAGCTGTAGGTTCATTTAAAATTCTTAAAACCTCTAAACCAGCAATTGTACCTGCGTCTTTAGTAGCTAAGCGTTGTGAATCATTAAAATATGCAGGCACAGTTACAATAGCCTGGTTAATATTCTCTTTTAAGAACTTACTAGCATCATTTACTAATTTTTTTAAGACTGATGCCGAAATCTCTTCAGGACTAAAATCTTTTTTTAAAATAGGTGAGTGAACCTTAATATTTCCATTATCATCTTTTAAAACTTTATAAGAAATACGGTCTGTTTCTCCTTGGATTTCGTCAAACTTACATCCGATAAAACGTTTAATAGAATAAAATGTATTTTCAGGGTTTACAACAGATTGACGTTTTGCTAATTGACCAACTAATGCTTCACCATTTTGAGTATATGCAACAACTGAGGGCGTTGTTCGACCCCCTTCAGAATTTGGGATTACATTAGGGTTAGCACCCTCTAAAACAGAAACAACAGAGTTAGTTGTACCTAAATCAATCCCAACAATTTTTTTACTACTTCCTTTTGTGGTACTTTCACTATTCATAACAGATAAATACAAATATTTTTATAAATACATTGTTATTATATTTTATTTATTTATAAGAATCAAGCTTTTAAGTTATATATAATTATTTTTGTTATTTAGAATATTAATTGATATAGACAAGAAATTTAAAATTCGTTAACATTATCTTTGGTTAGTAACGTTTTAATTTAAAACAAAAGAGGTTTATTGTGTCGGTTGGAATTTTAGGAAATAAAGTCGGCATGACTCAAATTTTTAATACAAAGGGAGATGTAATTCCAGTAACAATTATCAAGGGTGGTCCTTGTTATGTTACTCAAATTAAATCAACTGAAAAATGTGGGTACAATGCAGTTCAAATTGGATACGCAGAAATCGCAGGTAATTCGAGAAGTTTAACAAAACCAAGGTTAGGTCATTTCAGTAAAGTAAATCTTCAACCCTTTAGATACTTAAAAGAGTATAAAGTTGAAGAAAACGAAAATTATGAAATTGGCCAACAATTCGACGTCGAACTTTTTGAAATTGGTCAAACAGTTAATGTAAGCGGTTTAACAATTGGAAAAGGAAACTTAGGAAATATTAAAAAACACGGTCACACTCGAGGTGCGATGTCACACGGGTCGAAAAGTCATCGTTTACAAGGTTCAATAGGAGCTGGAACAACGCCTGGGCGTGTACTTCCTGGTAAAAAAATGCCTGGTCGTACAGGATATGAACAAAGAACAATCAAAGGATTAGAAATTATTGATATTGATAAAACGCAAAATCTTATTGTTGTTAAAGGATCAATACCTGGAAAATCTGGAAATCTAGTAAGTATTAAATTAAGTTAAACTTTCAGGTTATGGAAAAAATTATTAAAAACATAGAAAATATTGAAAACCCAGTCGACAGTATTTTTGCAGACAATGTTGAAAAGAAAAAACGTTCAATTGGTTTAATTCATAGAGCCTATTTAACACAAATAAAAAATTCAAGAAAATATTTAGCATCAACAAAAACCAAATCAGAAGTTCGAGGTGGTGGTAAAAAACCTTGGAAACAAAAAGGAACAGGAAATGCAAGAGCAGGATCATCAAGATCACCTTTATGGAAAGGTGGTGGTGTAAGTTTTGGTCCAAAGCCAAGAGTTGTTACAAAAAAAATTAATAAAAAGGAACGTAGATTAGCTATTTTATCAGCTCTTTACCTTAAAAAACAACAATTTATTTTTGTAGATGATTTATCATTAAACTCAAATATAAAAACTAAAACTGTAACAAAATTACTTACAGATTTAGGGTTAAAAAATAACGAAAAAACACTTTTCATTTTAACAGAACCAGATAAACAATTTTGGTTAGCATCACGCAACTTAAAAAATGTAGAAGTAACAGCAGCTAACTGCTTAAACATTAAACAATTATTATCAACCAATCATATTATTCTATCTAATGCCTCATTAGATTCAATAAATTCAACTTACGGAAAACAATATGCTTAATCTAGGTGATCTATTAAATCTAATCAAGTATCCTTCTTTAACAGAGAAATCAATCAACTTATATGGTGACCGTCAATATACTTTTGTTGTCGATAGAGTTTTAACAAAAACACAAATTAAATACATTATCGAAAAAATTTTTAAAGTTGAAATTAGCCAAGTAAACACATGTGTTTTACCTGTTAAGACAAGACGAGTTGGTCGATTTGTAGGTAAACGTCCACGTTACAAAAAAGCCTACGTTAAATTAAAAGAAGGAAACAATATTACAGAACTTTTTAACTAAAAGTCGAATTATTTAAAAAACATTATTTGAGCTAAAAAATATGGCAATCAAAATTTATAAACCGTATACGCCATCCTCACGTAATAAAAGTAGTTTAGATTTTTCAATTCTTTCAAAAATTGAACCAGAAAAATCATTAACAACTTCAAACCATAGGGCAAGAGGAAGAAATAATAAAGGACGCATTACGATTCGCCATAAAGGTGGAGGACATAAAAGACTTTACCGTTTAATTGATTTCAAACGAAATAAATTTGATGTCGACGGAAAAGTAATGTCAATTGAATATGATCCAAATAGAAATGCATTCATTTCATTAATTCAATATGAAGACGGTGAAAAACGTTATATATTACATCCAGAAAACTTAAAAGTTGGCGATACTGTTTGCTCAAGTAAAGATGCAGAGATCAAACCTGGAAATTCTTTATCATTAGAACATATTCCTCTAGGAAGCGATGTTCATAATGTTGAATTCTTTCCTGGTAAAGGTGGACAATTAATGCGTTCAGCCGGAACAAGTGCAAAAATATTAGCAAAAGAAAACAACTTTGTTGTTTTACGTCTATCTTCTAAAGAAATTCGTTTATTCAAAAAAGAATGCCGTGCAACAATTGGCCGTATTAGTAATGCTGATATTTATAATGTTGTATTAGGTAAAGCAGGACGTAACCGTTGGTTAGGTGTTCGCCCTTCAGTACGAGGATCAGTTATGAACCCAGTTGATCACCCACATGGTGGTGGTGAAGGAAGATGTCCTATTGGTAGAGCAAGACCTCTAACTCCTTGGGGTAAACCCGCATTAGGTATGAAAACTAGAAAAGGAAAAAATAAGAGCGATATGTTCATTATCAGACGTCGTCGTTAGAACAAATTAGAATATATAATTTTTCAAAAAAAAAGAGCTAAAATTAAAAAACAATATGGGAAGATCAATTTCAAAAGGTCCTTATGTTGCTTATCATTTATTAAAAAAAATAAATGCAATGAATGAGCAAGGTAAGAAAGACACAATTAAAACGTGGTCAAGATCCTCAACTATTTTACCACTAATGATTGGACATACAATTAGTGTTTACAACGGTAAGAAACATGTTCCTGTTTTCATTACTGATCCATTAGTAGGCCATAAACTAGGGGAATTTGTTCCTACACGTTCATTCCGTTCTCATAAAAAAACAGAACGTAAAGTAAAAAGATAAAATATGAATAAAGTAAAAGAAACAGTTTCTGCTACATCAAAATATATTAGAATTTCACCAACAAAAGTTGATGTAATTATTTCAAAGATTAGAGGGAAGAGCTATAAAGAAGCTTTACAAATTTTAAAATATTTACCTCAAAAGTCTGGAGCAATCGTATGGCAAACATTATATTCAGCCGTATCGAATGCAACAAATAATTTTGATCTAGAAAAGGAAAATTTAATTATTACCGAAGCATATGTAAATCAAGGTCCGATTTTAAAGAGAGTTCGTCCGAGAGCTCAAGGACGTGCATTTGCAATTCAAAAGAAAATGTCACACGTTACCATTAAAGTAGCAGAATCATAAAACTAGAAGAGGAATTAAACCGTGGGTCAAAAAACACATCCAAAAGGGTTTCGTTTAGTAACAACACAAAAACATTCTTCAGAATGGTATAGTTCTAAACAAGATTACCCTCAATTAATTGAAGAAGACTTTTTTATCAGACAAAAAGTTGAAGAGATTTTCAATGAATTTTTAACAATTTCAAATGTTGAAATTAATAGAATTGATCAACACTTAGAAAATAAAGAATATGTAAATATTACGATTTATGCTTTATTTCCAAGAGCAAAAGAAATGTATCGTAAAATTGCAAAATATTTCATCGAGACAACTGAAAACCCTTCACCAAAGGTTGTATCAATCTTAAATTCACCAAAAAATAATTTAAAACGATTTACAACAATTTTATTAAAACGTAACATTAGAAATTTAATTCGTTTATTTCAAATTAAATTAAAAAAGAATCACCACATAAATATTAAATTTATTAAAAATCCTTTTGAAGATGCTACATTAATTGCAAAATTTATTGCTGAACAATTAGAAAAACGTACTCCGTTTAGGCGCGCAATAAAACAAACAATTAAAAAAGTTCAACGTACAGAAATGCAAGGGATTAAAGTTCAAGTTTCTGGGCGTTTAAATGGGATTGAAATTGCTAGAAGTGAGTGGAAACGTGATGGTAGAGTTCCATTACACACTTTAAGAGCGAAAATTGATTATTCATACCACAGAGCCGAAACAATTTATGGAACAATTGGAATTAAAGTCTGGTTGTTTGGTGGCGAAAAAATTTAAAAAGAAATTAAAAATATTATGTTAAGTCCAAAACGAACAAAATATAGAAAAATGCAACGTGGTCGTTTAAAAGGAAAAGCATGCCGTAATAACAAATTAGTTCATGGAGCTTATGGTATTCAAGCTCTAGAACCTGTTTGGTTAACCTCTCGTCAAATTGAAGCAGCAAGACGAGTTATTACTCGTGCTACAAAACGACAAGGAAAATTATGGATTAAAGTTTTTCCAGATAAATCTGTAACCGCACGTGCTGAAGAGTCACGTATGGGATCTGGTAAAGGAGCAGTAGATTATTGGGTTGTAGTTATTAAACCAGGAAACATAATTTTTGAATTAAGTGATACTATACCATTAGAAATTGCGAAACGTGCTTTAGAGGTTGCTTCTCAAAAACTTCCGATTAAAACAAAAATTTTATTACCAGCGGAGTCCTACTAATGAGTTTACCTAAATATAAAGAATTAGATAATTTACAAACTTCAGAAGACATTGACCAAGAAATTTTTATTCTACAAAAAAACTTATTTGATTTAAGAATTAAAAAATCGACAAGTCAAACTGTAAAGCCTCATTTATTTATTCATGCGAAACGTAGAATTGCACAGTTAAAATTAAAAAAAGCTTTAGTTTTAAAATCTAAGTAAAATAAAAACACAATAATCTATGGCTAAAAAGGAAAGAATTGGAGTTGTTGTAAGTGATAAAGCTGAAAAAACTATTGTTGTTTCAGTTCAAATGCGCTACCAACATCCCAAATATGGAAAAACCTTAATTAAAAGTAAAAAATATATGGCCCACGATGAACTTAACAGTTGTAAACCGGGTGATGTAGTACTTTTAGAAGAAAGTAAACCACTGAGTAAGAATAAAAAGTGGACACTTAAGGAAATCTTAAAAGAACAATAAAAAATTAAAAGATTATGATTCAACCACAAACATATTTAACGGTTGCTGATAATACAGGAGCAAAAAAAATAATGTGTATTCGTGTTCTAGGAAATAATAGAAAATACGCAGCTGTTGGCGATGTCATCATTGGTGTTGTAAAAGAGGCATTACCAAATATGGCAGTTAAAAGATCAAGTATCATTCGTGCCGTGGTTGTAAGAACAAAGAAAACAATCAAAAGACAAGACGGAATGGGTGTTCGATTTGATGATAATGCAGCTGTTATTATTAACACCGAAAACAACCCTAGAGGAACACGTGTATTTGGTCCAGTTGCAAGAGAAATTCGAGAAAGAAATTTCACGAAAATCATATCATTAGCAAATGAGGTAGTATGACAAAAAATTCAAAAATGCATATTAAAATTGGAGACTCTGTTCAAGTAATTGCTGGAAATCAAAAAGGATTTGTCGGAACCGTAAATTCAATTATGAAAAAAAAATCAATTGTATTTATTGATGGAATTGTACCACGCATTAAATATTCAAAAAATCCCCAAGGCGGAGAACAGAAAAAATCTGAAATACAAGTTCCAATTCATATTTCAAATGTAATGTTATGGGACAAAGAAAATAATTCAGCAAGCCGAATTACTTACAAAACTGTAGATGGAAAAAAACAACGACACTTTGTAAAATCAGGTAAAACTGTAGCATAAAAATTTAGTAAACCCTAAGAAAAAATAATGAGCGATAGCAATTTAAAAAATGATTATTTAAATACTGTTATTCCAAAATTGCAAGACGAATTTCAATATAAAAATAAACATCAAATTCCAAAACTGGTAAAAATTACACTAAATGCCGGGTTAGGTCTAAATGGTCAAAACCGTACATATTTACAAAAAGCTACGGATGAACTTAGAACAATTTCGGGACAACACCCAATTCTAACACTGGCTACAAAATCTGTTGCTGGGTTTAAAGTTAGAGAGGGTATGCCACTTGGATTAACAGTTACGTTAAGAAGAGAAAAAATGTATGGGTTCTTAGAAAAATTTATCAAGATTGTTTTACCTCGTATTCGAGATTTTAGAGGATTAGATCCTAATAATTTTGATAAACATGGGAATTACAATATGGGAATTACAGAACAATTAATTTTCCCCGAAATTGATTATGATAGTGTTGAACAAAGACGTGGTTTTAATATCACAATTGTTACAACAGCAAAAACACCTGCTGAAGGCCGTTTTTTATTAACACAATTGGGCTTCCCATTTGCAAAAAATCAATAATATTAAAAAGAGGTTAAAATGACAACAGATCTTGTTTCAGATATGCTTACAAGAATACGTAATGCAAGTTTAGCTAAACACAGCTTTACGCGTGTTCAATATAGTAAACAAAATTTAGCTATCTTAAAAGTATTAGCTAGTGAAGGATTTATTAACAGTTTTGATTTAGAAGAAGCTGAAAACAATAACCATTCAATTAAAGTTTTTCTTAAATACAAAGGTTGGTGGATTAAAAAGCCATTATTTTCAATCGTAAAAAGAATTAGTAAACCTGGTTTAAGAGTTTTTTCTGGTTATAAAGATTTTACTAATAAACTAGACGTTTTAAGATATGAACAAGGAACAGCAATTATTTCTACATCAAGTGGGGTTATGAGTCATATTAAAGCAGCCAAATTAAAAAAAGGTGGCGAAATAATTTGTTATATTGGATAAGGGAGAAAAATTATGTCACGTGTAGGAAAAAAAATCATCGATGTTCCAAAAGACGTTGAAATAAAAATTACAGATACAGTAATTAATGTTAAAGGAAAATTTGGATCATTAGAACGAGAAATTGATCCAGAAATGGTGAAAATTGAACAAATCGATAATAGCCTTAAATTAACATGTTTAATGACATCGAAAACAGCAAACGCTTACCATGGATTAATGAGAGCATTGATTCAAAACATGGTTACTGGTGTAAGTAGTCAGTTTACAAAAACATTGAAAGCTGTAGGAGTTGGTTATAAATTTCAAATCAATGCTAGCAAATTAATTATCAGTGCTGGTTTTTCTCACCCAGTTGAATTTGAAATTCCAAAAGATTTAACATTAAAAACAGAATCACCAACTGAACTTTCAATTACCGGAATTGATAAAGAAAGAGTAGGATTTTTAGCATCAAAAATTCATGATGTGCGTCCACCAGAACCTTATAAAGGAAAAGGTCTTTTATATCTTGGTGAAAAAATTGTTAGAAAAGCTGGTAAAACCGGGAAATAAATAACTACTTAACAACATGAGAAAAGTAAAAAAATTATATTTACAACAAAAGAAACGTGCACTAAAAAAAGTAATTGGAACAACAGATCGACCTAGGTTAGCTGTATTTCGATCACATAAACACATTTATGCACAATTAATCGATGATTCAACAGCTAAAACAATTGCAGCTAGCTCAACATTAGATAAAACATTAAATTCGCAAATTGAAAAAACCGCAACAAAAGATGCTTCATTCTTAGTAGGTCAAAAAGTTGCTGAAAAAGCTCGTGAAAAAAATATAACTACAATCGTATTCGATAGGGGAAATAGACCTTACCATGGTCGAATTCAAAGCGTAGCAGAAGGAGCAAGAGACACAGGTTTAATTTTTTAAAAATAAAATATGGAAAACACTGAAAATAAAGATTTTTCAACACAAGTAAAAAAGCCAAATAATAATAATCGAGAATTTAGAGGAAAGAGAAAACCAGTAGTTCGATTATCAAAAATAAAATACGAAGAAAAAATCGTCCAAATTAAACGTGTAACAAAAGTTGTTAAGGGTGGAAAGAAAATGACATTTCGTGCTGTTGTAATTATTGGAGACAACAAACGAAAAGTTGGAGTTGGAATTGGGAGAGCAGATGATATTAATTTAGCAATTGATAAAGCTATCCTAAATGGTAAAAAGAATTTAATTAATGTACCATTAACTTTAAAAGATTCAATTCCCCACGTTGTTAAAAGTTCATACGGAGCTTGTAATTTAATGTTAAGACCAGCACAAGTTGGTACAGGAGTTATTGCAGGCGGATCTGTACGTACGGTATTAGAATTAGCAGGAATTAAAAATATTGTTGCAAAACAATTTGGTGCAAGCAATATTTTAAATAATGCAAAAGCAACTATTTTCGCTTTAACAGATTTAAATGAAAAAGTGGAATTAGGAAAATACCAATCTACACGCAAACAACTTTTTTACGATAAAGTAATGAAGAAATATAAAAATGTTAGAATCACTAGCTGATAAACTAATTCCAAAAACAAAATTTCAAAATACTCCGACGAAAAAAATATTAATTACCTTATTTGTGCTTTTTATTTTTCGTTTTTGTAATACGATTCCCTTAGCTGGAATTGATCAAGATGCATTAAAAAAATCTTTTTTACAAATGGAAAATAGGAACTCTATTATGCAAATAATTAATATGTACTCGGGCGGAGGTGGAGCAACGTTATTAAGTCCGTTTTCCTTAGGTATTATACCTTTTATTAATGCCTCAATCTTAATAGATTTATTAACAGCCCTTTTTCCTAGTTTAGAAAAGTTACAATCAGAAGAAGGTGAATCTGGAAGACGTAAATTAACATTTTATAAAAAAATAGTAACTGTAATTTTTTCAATTATACAAAGTTTCTTCTTAATCTTTTATTTAAAATCATACTTTTATAATGTTGAGGTAATAAATTTTATTTATGTTACTTTAGAACTCGTCGCCGGAGCCCTTTTAATTGTTTGGCTAAGTAATATTATTGATAACAAAGGAATTGGAAATGGAACTTCAATTATTATTTTTACGAATATAGTTGTAACCCTACTAGGTAAAAATTTATTTACAAATATTAGCGAAAGTAATTTACTGGGAGCTGAATTAGGATTTCTTTTATTCTTAATTTTACTTATTTGTATTTCACAAACCGCAAGAATTAATATTGAAGTTGTCTCAGCACGACAATTAGCCTTTTTAGAAAACATAGAAAAGCGAAATTTAAGTGATAAACTTACAACTGATTTTCAACTGAAAGAGAATGGGTTATCAATTCGATTAAATCAAGCAGGAATTTTTCCTATCATTATTGCATCGAATTTATTACCTTTTTTATCTTATGGACTCGAAAATATTTTCGGACCATCAAAACAACTATTAAATTTTATTTATTATTTATTAATAATTGGCTTCAATTATTTTTATACAATTGTTTTTTGGGATCCAGAAAAAATTTCTGAGCAACTGCGTAAAGCTTCAGTTTCAGTTGTAAATGTAACACCAGGTAAAGAAACTATTTCTTACTTAGATAATGTAGTTAGATCAACATCAATCTTAGGGGGAATTTTTTTATGTTTAATTTTGTTTATGTACGATTCTTTCAAAGGAATTTTAAATAGTACACTTTTAAATCAATTAAACATTTCTTCGTTAATTATCTTAGTTGGTGTAGCTTTTGAAATTCAAAAAACTTTGAAAGCCTTATATAAAAATGTTTTAGAAAATATAGATTAGAATATGAAAGTACGTCCATCAGTAAAAAAAATGTGTGATAAATGCCGCGTTATTAAAAGACATGGTAGAGTAATGGTTATTTGTGAAAATCCGAAACATAAACAAAGACAAGGATAAAAATAAAATATGGTACGAATTTTAGGAAACAATTTATCAAATAAGAAAAAAATCTATATTGCTTTAACAGCAATTTATGGAGTAGGTATAAACACTTCAAAAAAAATATTAAGTCGATTAAAAATTGACCCAGATATTAAAGTTACAGAATTAACGGACAAAAACATAGCAGATTTACGTGAAATCTTGGAAACAGATGAATTCCAAGTAGAGGGTGATTTAAAACGAGTTATCAGTTTAAACATTAAACGTTTAATTGAAATTAGTTCTGTACGTGGGAGAAAGCATTTAAAAGGTTTACCTGTACGAGGCCAAAGAACACGTACAAATAATAGAACTTCACGTCGTCAAAGTTTATTCTTACGTAAAAAATAAATAATTAAGACATGGCAAAACAAAAGAAAAAACAAAAGAAATCTGTAAATGTAGGAGTTGCAAGTGTAAAAACTACGTTTAATAACACAATCGTGACAATTACTGACATCTTAGGAAACACTTTATGCTGGGCATCCGCAGGAAGTTCGGGATTTAAAGGTGCGAGAAAAAATACCCCATTTGCAGCACAAACCGCTGCAAGAGCAGCAGCATTAAAAGCAATTGATATGGGTATGGCAAAAGTTGAAGTAGTAATTAATGGAAGAGGGAATGGACGTGAAACGTCAATCCGAGCATTAAAAACAGCGGGCTTAAATATTATTTCGATTGAAGACAAAACATCTATCCCACACAATGGTTGTCGACCACCGAAAAAACGTCGTTTATAATTTATAAAATTAGACAAAATTATGAGTACATTAAATTGTATTGAAACATATATAAACAAAGAAAAAAATTACTATGGTTCTTTTTTAATTGAACCGTTAGAAATTGGACAAGGTATTACTGTTGGAAATGCCTTACGAAGAACCCTACTTTCTGATTTAACTGGTTTTGCAATTACTGGTGTACGAATTAATGACTTAAAACATGAATTTGGATTAATAGAAGGGTTAAGAGAAGATATTCTTGAAGTTTTGTTAAATTTAAAAGAAGTAATCTTTAAAAGTTCATTTTCAACACATCAAAATAAACAAGACCTAAGATTTAAGGGGTATTTGAAAGTTAAAGGTCCTATTGTTGTTAACGCAGGAATGTTTAATTTACCAAAAGATAGTTTAAGTCTCACAAATCCACATCAATATATTTGTACATTACTTGATGATTCAGAATTGTACTTAGAAATTGATATTGAAAGAGGAAAAGGATATCGACTAAGTGAAGAAAATAGAAAAAATAAAATAGAGAAAAAATTATCAGGTATAAAACCTAGTACTTTATTTATCGATTCCATTTTTATGCCTGTTAAAAATGTTAATTATAAAATAAAATTAATTAACGATAGTAAAGGAAATATTAAAGAATCATTAAATATTGAAATCTTAACAGATGGAAGTATAACACCAAAGCGAAGTATTCAAGAATCACTCAAAATTTTAATGAAACTTTTTTATCCTCTATTTATGACACAAGAATTTTTAGCAATCTCTTCGCAAATTTCAAAAAAAATTTATAAAGAAAATTTAAATTAAAAAACATGAAAACAATCTTTCCAAAAAAAGAGTGTCACGTACCAAAATGGTATGTTGTTGATGCGCAAGGTAAAACCCTTGGTCGTTTAGCAACTGAAGTAAGTAAATTATTAAGAGGTAAAGAAACTTCTTTTTATACTCCAGGTGTTGACCAAGGAAATTACGTAGTGATCTTAAATGCAAATCAAATTGAAGTTTCTGGAAACAAAGAAACAGATAAACTATATTATCGTCATTCACAACGTCCAGGAAGTTTAAAAATTGAAACATTTAAACAAGTTAAAGAACGTATTCCAACAAGAATTCTTGAAAAAGCTGTTTGGGGTATGCTTCCAAAAGGAAAACTGGGTCGTCAATATTACAGAAGATTATATATTTATTGTGATGATAAAATTAATTACATGAAAGGAAAAGATGTAGAATTAATTTCAGACGATAAATGGATAAAAGTTGAAGTTTAAAAAAGAAAAAATTTTATATGAATAACAACACTGAATATACAGGCTTAGGAAAAAGAAAAACTTCGGTCGCAAAAGTATTCTTAAAAACAGGAACAGGAAATATAACAGTCAATAATAAATCCTTTGAAGACTTTTTCAAAGGTATCACTGAAGAAGCAGAAATAATTAAAAGCCCCTTTGTATTATCTAATTTAATTAATAATTATGATGTAAACATCCATGTTAAGGGTGGTGGAAATGCATCACAAATTGATGCAATAAAATTAGCAATTGCAAAAGCAATTTGTAGCATTGATGCTGAACATAGAACAGTATTAAAGGAAAACTTATTATTAAGACGTGATTCAAGAATTAAAGAAAGACGTAAGTATGGTTTAAAGAAAGCACGTAAAGCTTCACAATACTCTAAACGTTAGACAATATTTTATAAATCAACACTTGAAAACACAATTATGGCGAAAAAAGATTTACACCCAGAATGGCATAGAACTAAGGTTTTTTGCGATGGTGAACTAGTCTTAGAAGTGGGCACAACAAAAGAAGAATTAAATGTTGATATTTGGTCAGGAAACCACCCATTTTACACAGGTTCACAAAAAATTATTGATACTGAAGGACGTGTTGAAAAATTTTCACGTAAGTACAATTTAAAATCTAAAAAAGATAATTAATTAAACATATGCCTACAATTCAACAATTAGTAAGATTAAATAGAACAAAGGTCGTTTACGCAACAAAAAGTCCAGCTTTAAAAGCATGTCCACAAAGACGAGGAATTTGTACTCGTGTTTATACAACAACACCTAAAAAACCAAACTCAGCAATCCGTAAAGTTGCCCGAGTAAAATTAACATCAGGGTTTGAAGTAACTGCTTACATCCCTGGAGAAGGGCACAGCTTACAAGAGCATTCAATTGTATTAATTCGTGGAGGACGTGCAAAAGATCTTCCAGGAGTTCGTTACCGTGTTATTCGTGGGGCTTTAGATTGTACTGGAGTTAAGGATAGACAACAAAGTCGATCAAAATACGGAGCCCGTAAACAAGTAGCTAGTGCAAAATAATTAGATAATTAACGAAAAAATAGAACTAAAGTATGTCACGTCGTATATCTACAAAAAAACGTTTCCCAAAAAGGGATTCAAAATATGATAACTTATTAGTAAGTTTATTAATTAACCGATTATTAAAGAGCGGTAAAAAACGTTTGGCAACAAGAATTGTATATAAAGGATTTGAACTTATTGAATTTCGAACAAATCAAAATCCAATTTTAATTTTAGAAAAAGCAATTCGAAATATTAGTCCTCGAGTACAATTAAAAGCTAAACGAATTGGAGGGGCAACTTATCAAGTACCAACATTATTAAATAAATATAAAGCAACAAATATTGCAATTCGTTGGGTTGTTGAATTTTCAAGAAAACGTTCTGGAAAAGGAATGTCACTTAAATTAGCAAATGAATTATTAGAAGCGGCAAAAGGTTTGGGTAATTCCGTTAAGAAAAAAGATGAAACACACAAAATGGCAGAAGCAAACAAAGCTTTCGCTCAAATGAGGTAAATAATATTTTTATCACAACGCCAAAAGTATATAAAAATACGAAATTAAAAAATTATTAAAAGTTAAATAAAAAATAAAAAATGGCTAGAGAAAATTTTGATCGTAGCAAACCACATATTAATATCGGAACAATTGGACACGTAGATCACGGAAAAACTACATTAACTGCTGCAATTACAGCATCTTTATCTCTTTTAGGTGGAGCAAAACTTAAAGATTACGGAGATATTGATGCAGCACCAGAAGAGAGAGCACGTGGTATTACAATTAACACAGCACACGTAGAATACGAAACAGAAAACCGTCATTATGCACACGTAGATTGTCCAGGTCACGCAGATTATGTTAAAAACATGATTACAGGTGCAGCACAAATGGATGGAGCAATTTTAGTAGTTTCAGCTGCTGATGGTGCAATGCCACAAACACGTGAACACATATTACTTGCACGCCAAGTTGGTGTAGCAAAATTAGTTGTATTCTTAAATAAAGCTGATCAAGTAGACGACGACGAATTAATCGAATTAGTTGAATTAGAATTACGTGAATTATTAGATAGTTACGATTATCCTGGTGATGATATTCCTTTTGTTGCTGGTTCAGCTTTATTAGCTTTAAACAAAGTTAACGAAAATCCGGACTGTAAACCAGGGGACGATAAGTGGGTTGATAAAATTTTTGCTTTAATGAAAGAAGTTGATGAATACATTCCAACTCCAAAAAGAGAAGTTGATAAATCTTTCTTAATGGCAATTGAAGACGTTTTCTCAATTACAGGACGTGGTACAGTTGCAACAGGACGTATTGAAAGAGGAACTGTAAACATTGGTGACAATGTTGAACTTATTGGCTTAAATGAGACGAAAAGTGTAACTGTTACTGGACTTGAAATGTTCCAGAAATCACTTGAACAAGGGTTTGCAGGTGACAACATTGGTATCTTATTAAGAGGGGTTCAAAAAACTGATATTTTACGTGGTATGGTATTAGCAGATCCTGGTTCAATTAACTGCCACACGAAATTTGATGCCGAAGTTTATATCTTAACAAAAGATGAAGGTGGAAGACATACAGCTATCTTTAAAGGTTACAGACCTCAGTTCTACGTTAGAACAACGGACGTAACAGGTCAGATTGCAGAATTCTCAGCAGACGGTGCAGCAATTGAAATGGTTATGCCTGGAGATAATGTTAATATGCGTATTGAATTAATTGCTCCAATTGCAATTGAAAAAGGTATGCGTTTAGCAATTCGTGAAGGGGGAAGAACAGTTGGTTCTGGTTTAGTAACAAATATTATTGAATAATAAATTATGAAATTTCGTATACTTTTAAGATCATTTGATAATGAACTAATGAATTTAGCCTCTCAACAATTACGATCAGTTTTATTACAAACAGATTGTAATGTTAAAGGAGTAGTTGCTTTACCAACAAAAATTAAACGTTTCTGTGTTCTTCGTTCTCCTCATGTCGATAAAGATTCCAGAGAACATTTTGAAGTTCGTTTATACAAACGTTTTATTGACATTAATACAAACTCTCCTTCAATTTTAGATTTATTATTGAAAGCAGAATTACCAGCAGGAGTTTCTTGTTCTTTAAAGATTCTTCAGCAAAATTAATTAAAAAAAGAATTTTAAGTCATATTTTAAATATGACTTAAACTTCTTAGTATAAGTTTTCTTCTTCGTGTGTTAAAACTGTACAATCCGATGTAGGGTAAGCTACACATGTTAATACAAATCCAGCACCTGTTTGATCTTCATCTAAGAATGTTTGATCAGGTTGATCAACTGACCCTTCAGTAACTTTACCTAAACAAGATGAGCAAGAACCTGCACGACAAGAGTAAGGTAAATCAACATTACTATCCTCTGCTGCTTCTAAAATGAACTTATCATCTGGACAATCAATTGTAACATTGATGTCTTCTTCCGTACTTAAAAGTGTAACTTTGTATGTTGCCATTATAAAAAACCTCTAATTCTAAAATTAATAAATCACGTCTCGGGTATCAAGGAAAATCTAACAAATGTTAAATAAAAAATCAATAAATTATTAGCTAATTAGAAAGACACAAGGTCAAAACTAACAACTTTTAATAAAGCATATGCGATTCCTGCACCACCAAATCCACCAACAATAAACCCTGAAGTAAATTGTCTCCAACCTTTGTTAGTTAAAAAGTTAACCATTGTTGTTTCATCTTCTTCATCACTTTTCGAAAAAGTAACAAACCCATAAATGATTAAACATGCAGTTAAAATAATAATTAAGCTGATTGTAGAAACAAAACCTACAAAATTTGCAACTTGACTATCTCTAAGAGGTCCTAACTTAACAAATGGTCCTAGTAAAAAATACCCATGTACTACACCAATATAAATCCCTCTTAACAACGGAGATAATCCTTCTTGATAAGCTGGTAAAAGGTTTAAGTAAGTTTTTGTTAAATTTGAACTTGTGATCGGAGTTGAAAGGTGTCCAACAAAAGGATCCCCTCCAAAAGGAGATACTACGCTATTGTCAAATTTTTCAGCTTTCTGAAGTGCCATATTTACGTTTTTATTTTAAAAATTAATTCCACTGTATTATTATAATAAAAGTTATCAGTTTTTGCTAAAATATGATTTAGTAATTATTTTTTATAATACATCCTATCTGTGTTATAAACTAATGTGTAGTTTAGAAGAATTCAAAACTATTTAATTAACCTTAGAAAAAATTTAAATGAATACAGTTTTAAGTTATTTTGCTCTTTGTGGCCTTATGTTTGGAGTAGTTTCGGCTTTATACTTAGGATTAAAAACAATTAAGTTAATTTAATTGTTTTTTAATTAATTCAAATCAAAAACAATTTTATGACCACAAATACAATAAAAGAAGAAATTGTGGGAGCACGAAACCTTAGTAATATCTTTGTTATGATTATTTTGTTAATAGCAGGAAGTGGTTTTTTCCTAGCAGGTTTATCAAGCTATCTAAAAGTTAATTTATTACTTATAAGCGATACTTCGGAAATAACATTTATTCCCCAAGGAGTTGCCTTATTATTTTATGGAACGGGGGCAATTGGAATTAGTATTTATTTAATCCTGACAATTTTCTGGAATATTGGAAGTGGATACAATGAATTTTCAAAACAAGATGAACTTGTTAGAATTGTAAGATTGGGATTCCCAGGAAAAAATCGTACAGTATTTCTGTCTTATGAATTTAAAAACATAAAAAATTTGAAATTCTTAATAAAGCAAGGGCTTAACCCACGCTGTAATATATTATTGGTTTTAAAAGATAGACGTGAAATTCCTTTATTTCCGGCACAATTTTTATTAAATCCTACAGAAATTGAAAATAAGGCTATTCAATTATCCAACTTTTTAGATGTTCCGCTAGAAAATTTAGTAATATAAATAATTAGATACAAGCTGCGCTCTATTTTGTTTATCATTTAATATAGCGGGCATAGTTTAGTGGTAAAACTTCAGCCTTCCAAGCTGATTATGAGAGTTCGATTCTCTCTGCCCGCTCTAGAGGGATTAAAATGAGTAAAAGTTAATTTAATTTTTACAAGGTTAGAAAAGAGAATAAGAAAGATCATTATATAATAGTGATCAAGGAGTGACAAAAGAAGATTTTTACTATAAACTTTTAGTGAAAACATGTCTGGTGGATCTACAGGGGAACGCCCGTTTACAGATATTTTAACAAGTATTAGATATTGGATTATACATAGTATTACTATTCCAACATTATTTTTATCAGGTTGGTTATTTATTAGTACAGGTTTAGCATATGACGTTTTTGGTACGCCAAGACCAGATGAATACTTTACACAAGATCGTCAACAAGTGCCATTAGCAAATGAACGTTTCAATGCAAACCAGGAACTTGAAGATTTAAAATAATTTCTATTCAAATAAATTAATTTAAACAAAATCATATGAATAATAATTTCAACAGATCAGTTGCATACCCTATCTTTACATTTCGTTGGTTAGCTATCCATGGACTAGCAGTACCTACAGTTTTCTTCTTAGGTTCTATTGTGTCAATGCAATTTATTCAACGTTAAACGAGGTATTTTAAAATGACAGGTCCAAACCCTAATGCTCAAGCAGTTGAGTTAAACAGAACATCATTATACTGGGGTCTATTACTTATTTTTGTCCTAGCAGTATTATTTTCAAGTTACTTCTTTAACTAAGAATTTCAATTTTCAAAAATTATTTAACATTTAGACAGTAATTATGGCAGATACAAATCGACGTATTCCACTTTGGTTAATTGCACTTGTAGGCGGAGTGGCTGTATTCAGTGTAGCAGCAGTTTTCCTATACGGATCATACTCTGGATTAGGTTCATCATTATAATTGTTAAAATTAAGTAAAAAATAAAGAAAGTGTTGAATTTTTATTCAACACTTTCTTTTTCAATATAGATAAATAACGTAGCCATGGCAATTCCTGGTAAGAAAATACCTACAATGGGAACTAAGATAGCTGGGAAATAAGGAGCAATCATCTAGAACCTCTTTATATAATTCGTTTATGTATATTATAGTGAAAGTTTAGTATTTATGAAAATAACAAATTTTCAATTTAATTTAACGCATCTTAAAATTTATGGAAACCAATCCAAAAACTGTTGAGTTTATGAGACAATTTGCTGAGAGTTATGCTAAATCTACGGATACATTTTTTTGTAGTGATTTAGAAGTTACTGAATCAGTTATTCAAGGATTATCAAACAACAAAGAACAGCTTGGTGCACCCCTTTGTCCTTGTCGTTACTATGACAACAAGGAAGACGAAGTAAGTCTAGCATATTGGAATTGTCCATGCGTTCCAATGCGCGAAAGAAAAGAATGCCATTGCATGTTGTTTTTAACTCCTGATAATGAGTTCTCATCAACAAAACAATCTTTTTAAAATACAATCAAATATTAAATATAATTCAAGGTAAACTATATGACACCATCGTTATCAGGATTCATAAGCAGTATCTTTTTAGGAACATTTATTGTAATTGTTCCAATTACTTTAGCTTTAATTCTAGTAAGCCGTTTAGACCCTCTTGGTCGTTCGGAGGGATAAACCATGATAAACGTAATTGTTGAACCAGCTCTCCTTCTTGGAGCTATTTTTGCTGTTGTAATGATTGTTTTATATAGTTTAAGATTTATTAATTCCGATTTAGCGACAGATTGGGATATATTTATTACAACTTTAGGTATTGTATACAGCTCCATAATTGTAATTCATGGTTGGAGATTAGATCCGATACTTCTTTTTAGTCAAGTTTTACTAATTTTTATAACGTTCTCTTTTTGTTGGATTTTAATTCGTCAAAGAGAAATTATAAGACGATTAATTAATAATTTATAGTTTCTCTTTTTTTTAATAAGTTTTTTCTTCATTCTCTTTTTATCTTATAATACTTGTTAGATTTATAGAAAACTTCAATTAATCTAATTGAATAGTATCTAACGGTATTTTCATTTACATTAAACCCTATTTAAAACAATTATGTTAGCTTTAAAATTACTTGTTTATACAACAGCATTTTTCTTTATTACAATTGCAATTTTCGGATTATTATCAAGTGATACATCACGTAACCCAGGAAACATTGGTTAAAATTTAAATTTTTTAGTTGTGCTTAAGTGTGAAAAAAATTTAAATAAAAAAATTTAATGGGAAAAGTATATAATTGGTTCCAAGAACGTCTTGAAATTCAAGCAATCGCTGATGATATTTCAAGTAAATACGTTCCACCTCACGTAAATATTTTTTACTGTTTAGGTGGTATTACGTTCACTTGTTTCTTAGTACAAGTTGCAACAGGTTTTGCAATGACATTCTACTACAGACCTTCAGTTGCAGATGCATTTGCTTCTGTAGAATACATGATGACTCAGGTAAACTTTGGATGGTTAATCCGTTCTATTCACCGTTGGTCAGCAAGTATGATGGTTCTAATGATGATTTTACATGTATTCCGAGTTTACTTAACAGGTGGATTCAAAAAACCACGTGAATTAACATGGGTAACAGGAGTAACATTAGCTTCTGTAACGGTTTCATTTGGTGTAACTGGATATTCATTACCATGGGACCAAATTGGTTACTGGGCATGTAAAATTGTAACAGGAGTTCCAGACTGTGTTCCAATTGTGGGACCTAAATTAGTAGAACTTTTAAGAGGTGGTACTAGTGTTGGACAAGGAACGTTAACACGTTTCTATAGTTTACATACATTTGTTTTACCATTACTTACAGCTGTTTTAATGCTTGCTCATTTCTTAATGATTCGTAAACAAGGAATTTCAGGTCCTTTATAAAATTAAACTTAATATATCAAAATCAATTATTATGTCAGTTATTAAAAAACCCGACTTATCAGATCCTAAGTTACGCGCAAAATTAGCAAAAGGTATGGGACACAACTATTACGGTGAACCTGCTTGGCCTAATGATCTTTTATACATTTTCCCTGTTGTTATTTTTGGTACATTTGCATGTGTTATTGGTCTTTCTGTTTTAGAACCATCAGGTTTTGGAGAACCAGCAAACCCATTTGCAACACCACTTGAAATTTTACCTGAATGGTACTTCTTCCCAACATTTAACTTATTACGTGTTTTACCTAATAAATTATTAGGAGTTGCTTCAATGGCAGCAGTACCATTAGGATTATTAACAGTTCCATTTATCGAAAATGTTAACAAATTCCAAAATCCTTTCCGTCGTCCAGTAGCAATGACTGTATTCTTAATTGGAACAGTAACTGCAATTTGGTTAGGAATTGGAGCAGCAATGCCGATTGATAAAGCAATTACTTTAGGTTTATTCTAAAAATTTAAAATTTGCATTGCATCTTCGGAAATTGTTTAATATAATCTGATTGTATAGAATATGGCTTCGTAGCTCAGTTGGTTAGAGTGGGGGACTCATAAGCCCTAGGTCGCAGGTTCGAATCCAGCCGAAGCCATTATTCTTGACAATCTAAACGGAGAGATGGCAGAGTGGTCTATCGCGTTAGATTGCTAATCTATTGTATAGTTTTCTATACCGAGGGTTCGAATCCCTCTCTCTCCTATGTAAACAAATTTAAACTTAGGGATTGTAGTTCAATTGGTTAGAGCACCGCCCTGTCACGGCGGAAGTTGCGAGTTCGAGTCTCGTCAGTCCCGATTAAAACTTTTTGTTGTATAATATTTATATAATCTACTAGCACACAAAATTAATTTTTAAATTATCATTTATGAAATTTAATATCCGAGCATTGTTATCAAAATTTATCGCTTTAAGTATCTTTTCAGTTTGTTTAATAAACACTGATATTAAACCTGCAAATGCAGCTTTTCAAAATTTAACTCCATGTAAAACTTCACCAGCTTTTGCAAAACGTTTAAAAAGTGCTGTAAAAAAATTAGATAATCGATTAAAATTATATACTCCAGAAAGTAAAGAAGCAGCATTCTTAAATAAAGAAATTGCCGCAACAAAAGCAAGATTTGAACGTTATGGAGAATCTGGTTTACTTTGTGGAAAAGAAGGATTACCTAGAATTATTGCTACTGGTCAATTTGATCGTGCAAATGAATTCGTAATTCCTGGAATTATGTTCTTATACATTACTGGTTGGATTGGTTGGGTTGGTAGAAAATATTTACGTTATGCTAGTACACAAAAGAATGCCTTCGAAAATGAAATCATTATTAACGTACCAGTAGCACTTAAAATTATGAATTCTGGTTTCTTATGGCCAGTAGATGCATGGAAAGAATTTACATCAGGTGATTTATTAGCCGATGATGATGATGTTACTGTATCACCTCGTTAATTTATAAAAAGTAAACTAAATATTTTTTCTTATGAATAAGGACTTTCAAAAATACCTTTCAACAGCTCCAGTTTTAATGACAGCTTGGTTATCAACTACAATTGTATTTATTTTATTTATTAATTTTGTTTATCCTGACCCTTTAGTTTTTCCAAAATTTTAAACAAAAAAAAATGGGGGCGGTAGGAAACTTTTCCTACCACCCTCAGTTACACAAAATTATTTTAATTTATTTCATAATTAAATCTTCTTTAAGAGATTCAACTTCATTTTCCACTTCAATAACTGACTTCTTTAATTCTGGAGCCATTAGATCAAATAAAGAAGATTGTCTTGTAGAATATAAAACTTCTAAAGAACCTAATTTAGAAATATATTCACGAGCCATAGCTCTTAAGTCACTTCCACTTAATTCTTCTGTTACCATTAATTGATCAACTAAACGTTCTCCTCCTGGACGTACAACTTCAAGGAAAGAAACAACTTCATTATATGTAATATCCATGAAATTTGTTGTAAAATTATCAATAATATTATTTAATTCTTGTTTAACATCACTTCCTAAAAAGAATAAATTTCGTTGTTGAGCTTGTTGTTTTAATTCTTGTAAACGAGCCATTGCATAGCGAAGAACCATTGTACGAATGGTACGAGTCATCTGATTTAAATCCTGTTGTGAACCAACCGTACACTCTCCAACACCACTTACAATTTCTTCAGCAGCGCGACCTGCAATTGCTATTAAAACTTGGTTCACAAAAGCACGACGAGAGTTATACTGACTTGCTGAAGGTGTTGTCCAAGTAGTCCCTTGTGTGTTTCCTCTTGGAACTAGAGTTAATTTTTCAATACCATCATTCTCATTAATTAAACTTCCAACAAAAGCATGTCCCATTTCGTGAAAAGCTGTTAACTGGCGAGCTTTAACACGGACAACTTGTTTTCCTTCTAAACCAATAATTATACGATCTACACTTTGATTAATTTCAACCATCGTAATTGTATCTTTTTTATTACGTGTAGCAACAATTGCTGCTTCATTTAATAAATTTGCTAAATCAGCACCTGAAAAACCAATTGTTCTTTGCGCAATTTGAGCAATAGAAACTGAAGGGTCTAATTTTTTACCTCTAGCATGAACTTTTAAGATTGACTGACGTTCTTTTAAATTCGGATTATTAATTGTAATTTGACGATCAAAACGTCCAGCACGTTTAATAGCTGGATCTAAAATATCAATTCTGTTACTGGCCGCAATTACTACAATCCCACTATCTGAATCAAACCCATCCATCTCAGTTAAAATTTGATTTAGAGTTTGTTCACGTTCATCATTTCCTCCTCCCATATTGTTATTTCCAGAACGGGCACGGGCAATTGAATCAATTTCATCAATAAAAATGATAGACGGTTTTAATGATCTTGCTTTTTCAAATAATTCACGCACACGGGCTGCTCCGACCCCAACTAATAACTCAACAAATTGAGACCCAGAAACTTTTAAAAAAGGTGTTCCAGCTTCTCCTGCAATTGCTTTGGCTAATAAAGTCTTTCCTGTACCTGGTGGGCCTCCTAATAAAACTCCTTTAGGCACCGCTGCTCCTAATTTTGAAAACATGTCAGGATCTTTTAAGAATTTAACAACTTCTTTTAATTCTTCTTTTGCTTCTTCATTCCCGGCAACATCCTCAAATTTTACGGCTGTATCTGTTACGACTTGAATAACGCTCTGGTCTAGACCAGTAAAATCTGAAAATGGATCTGAAGGGTCTCCTGAAGGATTATAAATTTTATCTGATAAACTATCCCAAATTTTTTCAAAAAGTGCTAAACCTTTATCAACTACTAAAAGAGCAACAAAGATGATAGCAACAGTTGTTGCTAAAATAGTTGTATTTCCACCTAGCATATCATTAACATTTAAGTCTGTAAGTAAAAAAATAAAAGTATTCATAATTTTATATGGTTATATATTTCAATAATTCAACTTTTTTCATGGTCTTGTTTGCTCCTCAATAGATTCAACTATATTCTATATAATAATCGCAAAATTAATTAAAAATAACTAATAAAGTTTTTAAACAAAAAAATACACTAAAAAAAATTAGTTATAATTTTAGGTTTAAAATTAAAAATAACTTAAAATAACTAACATAAATATATAAATTAATTAAAACTACAATTATGGTAGAAAAAGGTGCTAAAGTTCGTATTCTTCGAAAAGAATCATACTGGTACAACAAAGTAGGTACTGTGGTAAGTGTGGAAAAGAATGAAGCAATTCGTTACCCAGTAGTTATTCGCTTTGAATCAGTAAATTATAGCGGTACAAATACTAATAACTTCTCAAAAACTGAAGTAGAAACTGTATAAAAAAAAAAATTGAGGGAGATGTCATTGAATATGATATCTCCCTCAATTTTTTTTAACTTTCTAATGCACTCCAATCTACATCTACATTTTCTAAAATTAAAGATGAGTTGTAAATTTGAAGAATAATAAGTAAAAAGACTAAGAAAAGGCCCATGAAAAGACCCATAATAGGTGTCGTACCCCAGCTTGGCGCTACCTTACCGTATTCGATATTTAACGGCTTAAGAATTTCACCTAAACGTGTTTTTAATGCCATAGATAATTTATTTGTGTACAATTTAAATAAAGATTGATCGCAAGTGAATCTAAACTAATTAATCGAAATTAACTAATTTAAAAAATTAAAAGATATTATGAATTTTGATACTGCAGTAATTGCTTTCGGAATTGCCTCATTAACTATTGGTGTTACATTATTAACAATTTATAGCTCATTCGGACCAGGTTCCGACGCTTTAATCGACCCTTTTGAAGAAGATGATGATTAAAACTTGAATATAACAAAATTATTCTCTAATAATTCTAGGCGCCTCACGGAAGAAAACAGAAAAGAAGATTACTGTTAATGTTCCAATTAATAGAAATGTATAAACTAAAGCTTCCATATGAAGAATAAAATGTAATTTTATGATTATTAATGAAAATAAAATATTAACTTAAAAATTAATATTTTATTTTTGTTTGTTTCTTAAATTAAAAAAAAGATTTAAACGCTTCCTTTACGCGGAGTTGTTCGATCACCAATTTTTCTAAAAGCACCAAATTCAACCTGTTCAGTTACTTCTGGACCAATACCAGTAAATACGTCTCGGAAGATTGTTCGAGCACCATGCCATAAATGACCAAAGAAGAATAATAATGCAAAGTTAGCGTGACCAAAAGTATACCAACCACGTGGACTACTTCTAAATACACCATCTGATTCTAAACTTGTTCTATCAAATTCAAAAACCTCTCCTAATTGAGCTTTACGAGCAAATTTCTTAACAGTTGGAGCATCTTTAAATGCTTGACCATTTAACTTACCACCGTAGAAACTTACAGTAACACCTACTTGTTCAATACTATATTTTGATTCAGCTCTTCTGAATGGAATGTCAGCACGAATAATACCATCTTTATCTACTAAGATAACAGGGAAAGATTCGAAGAAAGCTGGCATACGACGAACTGTTAATTCTCTCCCTTCTTTATCTCTAAAGATAGGGTGACCTAACCAAGCTTCAGCAATACCATCTCCTTTATTCATTGGTCCGGAACGGAATAAACCACCTTTAGCCGGGTTGTTTCCAATGTAATCATAGAAAGCTAATTTATCTGGAATTTGTGACCATGCTTCTGTTTCAGAAACACCTTGTGCAACTGAAGCTTCAACACGTCTTTCAATTTCTTGTTGGAAGTATCCACTATCCCATTGGTAACGAGTTGGTCCAAATAATTCAATTGGAGTTGTTGCTGAACCATACCACATTGTCCCTGATGTAATAAAAGCTGCAAAAAATACGGCTGAAATACTACTTGACAGTACCGTTTCAATGTTACCCATTCTTAAAGCACGGTATAAACGTTGTGGAGGTCTTACCGTTAAATGGAAGATTCCAGCAATAATACCTAATGTACCTGCAGCAATATGGTGAGAAGCAACACCTGCTGGGTTGAATGGATTAAATCCTTCTGGTCCCCAAGCTGGCGCAACGGGTTGAACACGCCCTGTTAAACCAAAAGCATCTGAAACCCAAATACCAGGCCCAAATAATCCAGTTACATGAAAAGCTCCAAAACCGAAACATAAGAATCCCGATAATAATAAGTGAATTCCAAAAATTTTAGGTAAATCTAAAGCAGGTTCACCCGTACGAGGATCTTGGAATAAATCTAAATCCCAGTAAACCCAGTGCCAAATAGCCGCTAAGAATAATAATCCTGATAAAATAATGTGTGTTAACGCAACTCCTTCAAAACTCCAAATACCCGGTGTACTTGAACTTTCTCCAGTGATTGTCCAACCACCCCAAGATTCTGTAATTCCTAAACGTGCCATGAAAGGCATTACGAACATTCCCTGACGCCACATTGGATTTAAAACAGCATCTGACGGATCAAAAATAGCTAATTCATAAAGAGCCATTGAACCAGCCCATCCAGATACTAATGCTGTATGCATTAAATGAACGGCGATTAAACGTCCTGGATCATTTAATACAACAGTATGAACACGATACCAAGGTAAAGCCATGTTTTTTTATGTTTTCTTAAAAATAAATTATTCCTTTCTTAAATCTCAAATGAAGTTTTCTAACAAAAATTTTTATAAAGCTTTTTTATAAGCTAAATAACCAATAATAGCCGGTCCCATCGCAATAATAACACCTAGAGTTAATAATTGAGTAATAGTATTGTTCATGTAATCAATTCTTCTTCTTTTCGTCATCATTTAATACACTCGTGATACAGATTTTGATAAATACTTTGTAATATTTGAAATAATTTCATATACTCTACTTGTAGTTTACAATCTATATCTGTTTATTAAGGATCTCTAACTCAATGGTAGAGTATTCGGCTTTTAACCGACAAGTTCTGGGTTCGATTCCCAGGAGATCCATTCACTAATTTAAAATATTTTCAAAATCAATTTCTTTAGGTAAGTACTGATTTTCTAACAATTCGAAATAAAAACTATTTATTTCTTTTTCAGAACTTTGACTCGAAACATTCCTTAACAGAAAAGAATAGGTATTTCCAATTGTTAAAACATCTTGTTCTTTCGAATAAGTATTTAATAAAGAAAATAAATTTAAGTTTTTTGCATTTTTCTTTGCATACAAATGTAAAAGAATAAAACCTCTTACTACATTAGGGGATTTTTGTTTAAAAATATTTTGTACTTTTAACAAATATATTATGTTGTTAGTATAAGTTTTTAATAATTTAAACAAAAAGAAATTAACAGCAAAAATAGTGCTGAAATAGATAATTGCTAAAAATAATTCGGTACACATTTTTTTCTTTATATAATAAATAGTAGTATAATGTAAGAAAGATAATTTTGATATATTTTCTTCGGTAAATTTCTACCAATTAAAGCTACTAAAATTTATGATTTTATTTTGCTACTCGTATAATATCTACATAAGTTGACAGTTAAAGTAAAATAATTTATAATACTTCTTGTTTGTGATTAAAATATCACTTAGCCCCCATCGTCTAGTGGCCTAGGACACTTCCCTTTCACGGAGGTAACAGGGATTCGAATTCCCTTGGGGGTATTTTAATGTTAATTTATAAATTTACTATATCCTTCTTTTTCTAATTGTTCAATTAATTCAACTCCACCTGTTTTTACTATTTTCCCTTGAATCATTATATGAACAAATGTTGGCTTTAAGTATTGTAAAATTCTTGGATAATGAGTAATAACTACTAAAGATGAATTTTTATTTAAATTTTTATTAATTGTGTCACAAATGATTTTTAACGCATCAATATCTAAACCAGAATCAATTTCATCCAATATAACCAATTTAGGATCTAATAATAACATCTGAAGAATTTCATTACGTTTTTTCTCTCCACCAGAAAAACCTTCATTTAAATTTCGATTTAAAAACTCATTTCGCATTTTTAATTTGGTTAAAAAAGTTTGAGTTAAAGTCATAAATTCTAAAGGATCTAATTCTGGTTTTTTAAGGTATTTTTGTTTTTCATTATAGGCAATTCGCAAAAAATCATAATTTGTCACACCCGAAATTTCAATAGGATATTGAAAAGCCAAGAAAAGACCTTCATGTGAACGTTGTTCAGGAGATAAATCTAATAAATCTTTTTCATCAAATACAATTTCACCTCCGTTGACTTGATAAGAAGGGTGACCTGCTAAAATTTTAGATAAAGTACTTTTCCCTGATCCATTCGGTCCCATTATTACATGAACTTCTCCAGGTTTAATTGATAAATTAAAGTTTTGAATAATTTTTTTATCTTCAATTGCGGCATCTAAATCTTTTATCTCTAAAATGGTATTCATAAATTTTTATCCTACTGTCCCTTCTAATTTTAATGAAAGTAATTTATCCGCTTCGGTAGCAAATTCCATTGGTAACATTGTAAAAACGTCTTTGCAAAAACCACTAATTAATAAACTAACTGCGTTTTCTACATTAATTCCACGTTGAACTAAATAAAATAATTGTTCTTCACTAACTTTTGAAATTTTTGCTTCATGTTCAATTACACTAGTTGCATTCCAAATATCTAGATAAGGATAAGTGCATGCAGCTGATGAAGATCCAATTAAAAAGGAATCACATTGAGAAAAATTTCGGGAGGAATTTGCATTGGATCCAATTTTCACTAACCCTCTATATGAATTTTTCGAATTTCCACATGAAATTCCTTTTGAAATTATTTTACTTTTTGTTTTACTACCTAGGTGGATCATTTTCGTTCCTGTATCAGCTTGTTGATAATTATTTGTTAAAGCTACAGAATAAAACTCACCACTTGAATTATCACCTAAAAGTAAGCAACTTGGATATTTCCAAGTTATTGATGAGCCTGTCTCAACTTGAGTCCAAGAAATATTAGAATTCTTTCCAACACAGAGACCACGTTTTGTAACAAAATTATAGATACCACCTTTACCATTCTCATCACCACTGTACCAATTTTGAACAGTAGAATATTTAATTTTGGCATTATCAAAAGCAATTAATTCAACAATTGCTGCATGTAATTGATTTTCACTAAATTGAGGAGCTGTACAACCTTCTAAATAATTTACGGAACTATTTTTTTCTGCAATGATTAAGGTGCGTTCAAATTGTCCTGCATCTTTATCATTAATCCTGAAATAAGTGGACAATTCTAAAGGACAGTCAATATTTTGAGGAATATAACAAAAAGAACCATCACTGAAAACAGCAGAATTTAAAGAAGCAAAAAAATTATCACCTGATGAAATGACTGTCCCTAAAAATTTTTGAACTAAGTCAGGATAAAATTCAATAGCTTCAGAAATTGAACAAAAAATTACACCAGATTTCGCTAATTTTTCTTTGTAAGTTGTTCCAATGGACACACTATCAAATACAGCATCAACGGCAACATTTGATAATTTTTTTTGTTCATCAAGAGAAATACCTAATTTTTCAAAAGTTTTTAAAATCTCAGGGTCGACATCATCTAAAGATTCCAATTTCTTTTTTGTTTTTGGAACCGAGTAATAAGTTATATCATCATAATTTATTGGTTTAATTTCTAAATTTGCCCATTCAGGAAAATTCATTTTTTTCCATTTTTTATAAGCTTTTAGACGAAAATTCAATAAATATTCAGGTTCATCTTTTTTTTCTGAAATTAATCTAATGATATCTTCATTTAAACCAGGTGGAAATTTTTCCATTTCAACATCTGTTTGAAATCCGTATTTATATGGTTGATTGATAACTTGATTAATTTCAAAATTAGTTTGCTCTTTTTTATCATTCATAATTAATATTATTGAAAGGAAGGTTTGAAGTTAAGTTTTAAAATCAAAATTTAATTGATATTACCCATATTATAGAATTATTTAAAAAATTTATTGTAAAGTCAAAAGATAAAAAGAAAAAAAAGATAACAGATTATAGATTTTGTTATATAAATATCTTATAATACCTTAGTGTGGTACATAATTAATAAACATTTTGTTAATAAACAATATTAATTTTTATGAAAAAATTTTTAAAATCTAGCCTTACAGCAATTATTGGATTTACAACAGCTTTTAGCTTTGTAATTTCTTCTTCTTTTGCTATCGAACTTGATGATGCAACTCGTACGGTTGCTTTATCTTCAAACAAAGCTGTTACAGTAACTCCAGAACAAGTAAAACGTGGTAAACGTCTATTCTTAAGTACTTGTAGTGTATGTCACACAGGTGGTATTACAAAAACTAACCCAAACGTTGGTTTAGATACAGAAGCTTTAAGTTTAGCAACTCCAACACGAAATACAATTGAAGGTTTAGTTGATTATATGAAAAATCCTACAACTTTTGATGGATTAGAATCTATTGCAGAAATTCACCCAAGTATTAAAAGCGCTGATATCTTTCCTAAGATGCGTAGTCTAACTGAAGATGATTTATATGCAATTGCCGGACATATCCTAGTTCAACCGAAAATTGTTGCAGAAAAATGGGGTGGTGGTAAAATATACTATTAATTTAATAGTATATTTTTATTTATTATTCGAAAAAAAAAACAATGGTTGTTTCTAATATTTTTAATAATTTAAATCTATTCGCTACTTCTGAAAAATATTCATTTGTTTTAGGATTTTTGAATCCAGACAATAATTTAAGCAGTAGTATTTTTCATTCGTTAGCGGTATTTCTTTTAAATGCTGTTTCATATCTTTATATTTTTATTAAATTTTATAAAGTCTTATGTTATTCAAAAATGACTTTTGAATGGCTCCCTATGATTAATCCTTATGTCTGGCCTTTTTCAGTTTTTCATGTATTAACAGGGCCTTATTTTGCATTTTGGTCAAAAATTTTACCCACAATTAAATTTGAAAGATCCTCAGTTGAAATTTCTGGAATAATAGCTCTTGAATCTTTAAATTCACTTATCTATTTTTGTGTTAAAGCTACTAACCAATTAATTGTAATTTTAGAACAATTGGAAACTGTAACATAATTCTTTATTTAATAATTCGTATTTGATAAAATGAATTTCATTTTTAACACTGGTCTGAAATAATAAATTAGTTTATAATTAGAATTAGTTATTACTTAATTTTATTATGTTAAAAATTAGATTAAAAAGAGCTGGACGTATACGTAAACCTTTTTACCGTTTAGTTTTAATGGAAAATTTGGCAAAACGTGATGGTCGAGCAATTGTTGATTTAGGATATTATGATCCATTAAAAAAAATAATCAACTTTGATAAGCAAGCTTTACACAAATATATCAATCATGGTGCTTACCCTACAGATACAGTGCGTCATTTGATTTATAAAATGTTAAATGAAAGCAAATAAATTTAATAATTACTTCTAAATTTTTTAGAAGTAATTATAATTATTTATTATTAATCACTCGTAATCATTGTAGAAATTACACTTATAGAATTCCAAATAATTGCACGAACAGATTTTGAAGAATCTACTAACCCATGTTCTAATGTATTAACAATTTTTTGTTTATCTAAATCATATCCAAACGGATAACCCAATTCTAATAATTTTTCAGAAATTTTATAACGATCTGTATTTGCATTAGCAAATAATTCTTTAAATGGTCGAGATAGTGCATCCATAACAATTTGACTTGCAAAAAATTCATCCCCAATTAAATTAACTGAACTCCAATTTGCAATATCATTTTTTAATGAAATATAACCAGAGCCACCACCAGGTAAGATGCCCTCTTCTAAAGAAGATTTCACTGTATTCATTGCATTTTCGACTTTTTGTCTTTGTTCTTCAATTTCATATTGATTAGATAATCCAATTTTAATTTTTGAAATTTGACCTGAAAGTCGCGCGATTCGAGTTTTAAATAATTGTTTTTCGTATTCTGATTCACTTGTTAATAATTCACGATTTAATTCATTAATTCTTCTTTTCGCAATTAATTTAGCAAATTTGGAAATAACAAATGTAGTTTTATCTTTTTTAACAATTACTTTTTCTGCTTGGCCTAAATCATCGACTGTTAAAGGAAAATTATTTTCTTTTAATTCTGATAATGAATAGTTTGAATGAGTAAGTGTTGATAAATCTTCTAAAATACCAGTTTTCATAAATTTAATTGCTGCGTAACGTACAACTACGACTTTCACTTTTTTCTGAATATTATTTAATACTAATGTTGAAATAACGTCTTTATTAATTTCTTCGGCAACAAGAACTAAAGGTCTGTTATTTTGTTTCACAAAATCAATAATATCTTTAATTTGATTAACAGAATTTATTGCTTTATTAGTTATAAGAACATATGGATTATCATAAACAACTTCAAAATTTTTAACATCATTTACAAAATATGAAGAAGCAAAACCACGGTCAAGCTCTACACCTTGGACAATATCAATTTCGTTTTCTGTAGATACATTTTCTTCTACTAGAATTAATCCATCTCTACTAACTTGATCAACTGATTGTATTAATAAATCGAATAATTCTTTATTTATTTTACGTCCTAGTGCAGTTGTTAAAACACCTACTAATTCTTCTTTTTTAGAAACAGGTACTGATAATTCCACAACCTTATCCATTAAAAAGTGTGATAATTTTCTTAATCCATTACTTAAAAAAATACCGTTGTATCCATTTAATAAAAATTTCAAAGATGTTTTTAATAATTGGCAAGAAAAAATAATTGTTGTTGTTGATCCATCTCCCGAAATACTAAAAGTTCTACTGGCAGCTTGTTGAATTAATTCAACAATAACATTCGCTGAACTCTGGGGAAATTCTAAAACCTTAATAAGTTTTGAGCCAGAAGTCATAATTTTTAATTCAGGACCTAATTTCTTGTTAGTTCCCATTAGGGTAGAAATTGCATTTTTACCCGTTGGACCTAATGTTATACTAACAGCATGATCAATATCTTTAATAGCTTGAACATTTTCTTCTAAATTTTTAAATAAAGAAAAAGTTTTTCGTGTAAGTTTTTTTGCCATAATGATAAAATTTTAATGTAAAATTGAAATTATTTATTTATTAGTTATATAATGAGTGTAAAAGGGCGTGTAGCTCAGAGGCTAGAGCACGTGGCTACGAACTACGGTGTCGGAGGTTCGAATCCTCCCTTGCCCAAAACGTTTTTTATTTTTTTAAAAGATACGATCTTTTAAAATTGGGGTGTCGCCAAGTGGTAAGGCAACAGACTTTGACTCTGTCATTCGTAGGTTCGAGTCCTCCCATCCCAGCTTACAAAATACTTTTAAAAAAAGCATGTCTGTTGAAATTCAATTTATTAAAGGAAAAAAAGAAACTACTCTTCCAATTATTAAATTAACAAAATCAATAAATGGAAAGACAGGTACAGCAACTTTTTTATTTATATATCCCGATGTTTTTAATCTTATAGAATTTCAAAATTTTAACTCTATGTATTTATTGTGGGATAATAAAGAAGTAATGACAACTGAGATTATGACAATCTTTAAAAATGGAAAACCTTTTCTTCTTAAAAGTATCTTTATCTTTAAAAATGAGAAAGAATGGTTTGACTTTTTAAATTTTATGAATTCATATTCAAAAGAAACTGGTCTTTTTTTTACTGAAAGTCCATTAAATTTTTAAAACTAAAAGAATTAACAGAATAAATAAATAAATGGAATATTCTCTATATTATTTAAATAAGCAAGCAGAATTAAAAGATCTAAAAATTACAGAAATTACTGACAAATTAAATTTAATTGGGTTTGAAGTTGATGATATTTTTGAAGAATCAGTATTGACTAACAAATTTCTAAATGACACTCGTCTACTTATAGAAATTCCATCAAATCGACAAGATCTATTAAATGAAAAATTATTCCTACATGAAATGTCTACAATTTTCATGTTAGAAGTCTATAAGATTTGGAAAATTTTACAACCAAATTATTCTTTTATCTTAGATCAACACAGTAAAAAACATTCAAAACAAACAGTAAAACAAATTGAATCGAGCCTAAATGATATCTTAGTGTATAAATTCGAATTAGAAAATTGTTTTGCTAAAAACTCTCCATTATGGATTCAACAAAAATTACAAAATAGAGGGTTGGAGAGTTTCAATAATTTAGATGATTTTTTAAATTTAATTGTTTTAGAATATGGCTCAACAATAACTTCTAGTATTTTCAAAGAAAATCACCAAGGTTATGAAATTAAACGCTCAATTGAAAACACATATTTTAATGGGATAGAAATTCCTTCAGGCAGTATTCTTCTAAAAGATAAAGATAATCAAATTATTACTGTTTTAGGAGTGCTTAATTTCATTAAAGATATTACTAGCAAAAACACTCTTTCATTAGAAGGTCTTTTTTATGATATTCATGAAAATACTTTAGATTTAAAAACCATTAATACTCAATTATCATTTAAACATTTACGTAGTATGTTTATTGATAATTTTAAAACTTCTTTTAAACGTTTATTAACTTTGGTTGAACTTTATAATGAGAATTTAATTATTAAAGAAATTTATAGTGTTTCAAATATTTCCAATAAAAATACAGAAACAAAGATTATTCCTCTTAGTAAAACTCTAATTAAAAAAGTATTGGCTGTTAAAACTTTTGATTATGATATTTTTAAAAAGGCTGGGTTAAGAATTATTGGTGAAACAAAAGGATTTTTTTATATTCAAATTTTTAATTTCCGTAAGGATTTAACACGACAAATTGATCTTATAGAAGAATATAGCCGCTTTATTGGTTATAAAAACTTTCCAGAAATTTTACCTAAAAAAGAATTAACTTACAATCCACAGAAATTAAATAACTATAAATTTATTTCTAATTTTTTTATTAATTATGGGTTCAATGAAATTTTTACTAATTCTTTAGTAAGTGCAACTAATAAAACAAATGATTTTTCCATTCATTTAGAAAATCCTTTAAATAATGAAATCAATGATTTACGAAGTAGCTTATTTCCTAGATTATTTGAAGTATTAAATTTAAATTTAAAATTAGGGTTTAATAACTGTAACTTTTTTGAAATTGGGAGAGTTTTTAAATTTGCCAATAACCAAATAATTGAACAAGATAAAATTGCAGGAATTTTCCAAACAGACTTACTAAAAAATAATAAACAGAAAAATTTAAATTGGTTCATTGTAAAAGGATTCTTAGAATTATTCCTTCAAAGTTTTGGTTACGACAATCTTGAAACTGAAGAGATTATTAATAAAACTTCTTATTTCCATCCAACACGTTCAATTTATTTTAAAATAAATAATAAAATACTTGGAACATTTGGGGAAGTTACTCCAATGATTGAAGAATTTCGTGGGTTGAAATCTCCTGTTTATATTTTTGAATTTAATTTAAATTATTTTAAAAATTGGAGAATGAAAAAGGGTATTAATACATATATTGAGTATTCGAAATATCCTTCTATAGTGCGTGATTTGTCATTTAGCATAGATAAGAAAAAAGACTTATCTTTATTAAAGAAAACAATTAGAGAAGGTGCTACTAATTTAAAATCTATTAGTTTCTTTGATATTTACTTTGATTCAATTTCCTTAGAAAAATTAAATTTAGGGGTTCGAGTAGAATTTCAATCAGAAGATCGTACATTAACAACTCAAGAAGTTGATCAACAAATGAAACAAGTAATAGAAAACTTAAAACAAAATTTTAATGTTGAAATTTAATTCTACATTACCTAAAGAAGAATTATATAAGATTCAATTTTTGTAAATAATACAAAATTTATTAAAAGATGAGCGTAGATTATCTTAATAGCGAATTTAACGAAGAATTGATCACTAATTTAATGGATGATTTCGATGATTATGAATATGATGATGAAGAAAAAGGACCTGCATTAGAAATTTATGGAACTGATATTACACTTTTAGCAAGACAAGGTCAGTTAGAAGAATGTTTTGGACGTGAACGTGAATTATTAGAAATGATGGAAATCTTAGTACGTCGTCAAAAAAATAATCCTGTATTAGTTGGAGATGCAGGTGTAGGAAAGACAGCAATTATTGAATTGTTTGCAAGTAAAATTGTTAATAATTTAGTTCCTTTTGTTTTAGAAGGCAGAAGTGTTGTAAGTTTGGATTTAGCAAGAATCGTTGCTGGTTCAAGATACCGTGGAGAATTTGAATTGCGTTTTCAACGTGTTCTTGATGAAGTCTTAGCACAACCAAATATCATTATTTTTATTGATGAAATTCATAATATTGGAGGAACAGGATCTGCTGAAGGTTCATTAGATGCGGCAAATATTTTAAAACCTGTTTTATCACGTAGTGGATTCCAATGTATTGGTGCAACAACAACCAAAGAATACCAACGAATCGAAAAAGATCCCGCATTAAACCGAAGATTTCAACCAATTAAAGTTAATGAACCAACAATTGATGAAACTGTTAAAATTCTTTATGGTTTAAGACCAAGTTTGGAAGCTTTCCATAATGTTGAAATTTTACCGGGAGCATTACGTTTATCGGCTGACTTATCATCACGTTATATTTATGATAGGTTTTTACCAGATAAAGCCATTGACTTAATTGATAGAGCTGCTGCTAAAGAAGTTATCCGTTTAACTAACGTAACAGAAGGCTCAGTTATTTCTTCACTTGTAAATGCTGGTTTAAATAATATTGGAACTCTACGTATTGAAGCTTTTAGACGTGGAGATATTGCTTCGGAATTTGTTTTCCAAGAAATTGAAAATGCTTATCGTAATTTCTTATTACGTTGGATTGAATCACCATTAACTATTCCAGAAGATTCGAAACCCCTATTATCACCAATTTCGCAAAGTTTATTCGATAAAATGCGAATGTCAGTATTAAAACGAGTTGATGAATTATTATTTTCCTCAAGTAAACCTAGAGCAATTACAAAAACAGTTGAAAAAATTAATAATTTATCACCAGGAAAAAATTTTGAAATTTACAACGAAATTGCTTCTGATATTAATGATGGGAGACAGCCAAACTTAAGTATCTATAGAGTTTCTTTATTCTTATTTGGTGAATGGTTAGAAGGTGAAGAATTTAATTTCTTAACTGAACCATTTAAAGAGAAATATTTTGCAGACTTAGCAGTTGTTATTCAGCAAGCAAATATGGATTCTTATGTATCTAAGATTAGAAAAAATGTTGGGAAAAATCCGTTATTATTCTCAGTGTCACAAGATTTTTGTCCAAGTGACGTCGAATCTTATGAAGAAACATTTGATGTTTTAAGTGAATTAGAAGAAAAACGTATTGAAGTCTTTAAAGATTTTTTAGGTGAATTGAAACCAATTCTACGCAAAGGGATTGTTGAAAGTTTGAAATATAGTTCTGAAGTTTCCGTTACAGATTCTGAATTGACAACAATTTATAATTTATTAGGGTATTTTTCAACGGAAACAGGGCGTGAATTCTTATTCAACCTCGATGATCCAGAATTAATTAAACGTGCTCGTAAATTAGGAGATTTCACAGGTTTAAAGAAAAGAATTACTCAGAAAGAAATTCGAGAATTGTTAGCGGATATGACTGGCATTCCTATGCAATCAATCTCCAGTGATGAATCACAAAAATTAGCAAACTTAGAAGCTACATTACATAAACGTGTAATTGGTCAAGAAGAAGGTATTTCTGCCATCGCAAAAGCTATTCGTCGTTCTCGTTTAGGTATTCAAAACCCGAATCGACCTATTGCTAGTTTTATGTTCTGTGGGCCAACTGGGGTCGGAAAAACGGAAGTTACAAAAGCGTTAGCAGTTAGTATGTTTGGCGGTGAAGCTGATATGCATAGGTTTGATATGTCAGAATTTATGGAAAAATTTACGGTTTCTCGTTTAATTGGTTCACCACCAGGTTATGTAGGTTATGATGATGGTGGTCAATTAACGGACGCTGTTCGTCGTAAACCTTATTCAGTTGTTTTATTTGATGAAGTTGAAAAAGCACACCCAGATATCTTAAATATTTTATTACAAATTTTAGAAGATGGACGTTTAACAGATAGTCAAAAACGTCTTATTCCTTTTGAAAACACTGTAATTATTATGACTTCCAATGCTGCAGCAGATGAAATACAACAAATTATTAAAGCTGAACGTGCAAACAAAGGATTAGATGAAATTGAAGAAGTTGTTGAAGAACAAACAACGGAACTTGCTGAAGATTCGAATTACACAGTTTATGAAGATGATTATGCAGGTGCAATTAAGTTTTTAAAATCTCCAATTACTGAAAACTTTTTAGTTGATATTAAAGATCAATTACGTGTTGAATTTGAGAAATCTTTCCGTAATTTAAAAGAATACGATGCGTTAGAGAAAGAAATTGAAAATTCAAAAATGAAAAGTTCGAGCACAGATGACAAAGATACTTCAAGTAATTTAAAAGGCGCGGTTTTAGAGCGATTAAGTACGATGTTCTTACCTGAATTTTTAAATCGTTTAGATGACATTATTGTTTTCCAGCCATTAAAACCTGAAGAATTACGTAAAATTTGTGATATTATGGTGAAAGAGGTTGCAAAACGAGTTGAGCCGAAACAAATTAATTTAATCGTTGACGATAAAGTTAAAGCAAAGCTTAGCCGAGAAGGATATAATCCAATTTTTGGTGCTCGTCCATTAAGACGTTTAGTTACTAAATATGTTGAAGATTTAATCTCAGAAAACTTATTAAAAAGTCCTATGACAAGTAAAACACGTACAATTAAAATTCAATTGAATGAAGATGATGAAATTGTAGTGAAAAATTAAGTTATAAATTGACAATGAATAGATTAGATGCGTATAATCTATTCATTGTTGGTTTATTTAACTTTTAGCCGGGATAGCTCAGTTGGTAGAGCAGTGGATTGAAGATCCTCGTGTCCCCAGTTCGAATCTGGGTCTTGGCAATTTAAAGATTATTGAAATCTGTTGTTTTCGCGTTAAATTTTAACCTTGCTGTCCCAACTGGTCCATTTCGATGCTTCGCAATAATGAATTCTGTGTTGGGTGAATTTATTTGATTTTCATTATAATAATCTTCTCGATAAATCATGATTACAATATCAGCATCTTGTTCAATGGAACCACTTTCTCGTAAGTCGGACAACATTGGACGTTTATTTATTCTTGTTTCTACATTCCGACTCAGTTGTGAAAGTAAAATAATAGGAATATTAAATTCTTTTGCCATTATTTTTAGATCTCTTGTTATATAAGAAATTTCTTGAACACGATTCTCTAATTTTAAATTAGATTTCATTAATTGTAAGTAATCAATAATGACAATACCATCTTTATTTTTTTGTGTTAGGATTTTTCTTAAACGATTGCGAATATCATTTAATCCTAAATTTGGGTTATCATCAATGAAAATTGGTAATTCTGAAAATTGTTTCATTGATTGACTAACTTTTTTCCATTCTGTTAAAGTCATTTTTCCTGATTTTAAACGATTTGAATTAATTTGTGAATTACTTGCTAAAAAACGATAAATAATTTGTTGACGCGACATTTCTAAACTGAAAACAATTAGAGGGATTTTATAATTTGCCACAATATTTTTTCCAATATTTAAAGAAAAAGCTGTTTTACCCATAGATGGTCGCCCAGCAACAATAAGTAAATCAGATTTTTGTATTCCTTGTAAAATTGAATCTAAATCTTTAAATTCGGTTAATAAACCAGATCCTTTATCTTCTTTAATTTTATTTTTCATTTCTAGGAAAACATCATTAATTATTTCGGCGATACTATAAAGCTTTTGACCTTTATTTTGTTGATTCAACGTGAGAATTGTTTTTTCAATTTCTTCTAATATATTTTCAATTGTTAAAGATGTTGTATATCCTAAAATAACGACTTGTTTTCCAAATTCAATAATTAATCGACGTAAATATTTTTCATTGACTAATTGAACATAATTTTCTAAATCTGAAAAGTTTTCAAAATTACTAATTGTGGAAATAATACGTTCGATACCTCCAATTTTTTTTAAACGACCTTTATCTTGTAAGGCTGTAATAATAATAGTTAAATTAAAATTTTCAAGTTGTAAGTCTTCAGATAATTCACAAATTGTTACATAAATTAATTTATGCGGTTCAAAATAAAAACTCTCAATATTAAGTATTGGAGTCACATTTTTAATTAAATTTGGATTAGTTAAAAGAATGTTTAGAAGGGCTTGTTCTGCTAAAAAATTATTTGGTAAATCTGCTTTCTTAAGGTTTTCAGATTGTTCTCTTTTCATGAATAATAAGTTATTCTTTAATTAAAATTATTAATATAAGAAGACAGTTTAATTTGCTTTTCTTTTAATATTAATATAACATTATGATAAATGAAGAAGTAAATTTTTTATTCTTTCATTATGCGTCCTTAGTTCAGTTGGTAGAACGCAGGTCTCCAAAATCTGGTGTCGAGGGTTCGAGTCCTTCAGGGCGCGTTTTTTATTGGTGGTTTAAAAATATAAAAATATAGAAACAAAATTTTCAAAAAACTTTCATGGCAAAAAAGATTATCGCGTTTGTTAAATTGGCTTTAGCAGCAGGTAAAGCAACTCCTGCACCTCCAGTTGGACCGGCATTAGGTCAACATGGTGTAAATATAGCAGGTTTTTGTAAAGAATATAATGCAAAAACAGCAGATAAGGCTGGTCTTATTATTCCAGTAAAAATTACAATTTATGATGATCGTTCATATTCATTTATTCTAAAATCTCCCCCAGCTTCAGTATTACTAGCAAAATTTGCGAATGTTAAAAAAGGAGCTTCCGAACCAAATCGTGAAACAGTAGGTAAAGTAACATTAGATCAAGTAAAAGAAATTGCAACAATCAAAATGAATGATTTAAATACTGATAACATTGATCAAGCTGTTTTGATTATTAAAGGAACAGCTAAAAACATGGGTATTGAGGTCGAAAACTAATCTTTTTATTAAAATTAACAAAATAAACCTTATTTATAAGTATGAAAAAACAATCAAAACGTGTTGAAACATTAAAAACACTAGTGAAAGAGGAAAGTTATGCTGTAAAAGATGCAGTAAAACTTTTAAAAGAATTAGGTACAGCTAAATTTGTTGAATCGGCTGAAGCTCATATTTCTTTGGCCATTGACCCAAAATATGCAAATCAACAATTAAGAACAAGCTTAGTTTTACCTAATGGAACAGGAAATTCGGTTCGTATTGCGGTTTTAACAGAGCCTGATTATGTTGATGAGGTTTTAAAAATGGGTGTTGAAGTTGCTGGCTCTGATGATTTATTAGAAGAAATTGGTAATGGAAATTTAAATTTTGATTTATTGATTACAACTCCTCAATTAATGCCTAAATTAGCAAAGTTAGGTCGTGCTTTAGGTCCTAAAGGATTAATGCCTTCTCCAAAATCTGGAACGGTAACAACAAATCTGAAAGAAACTATTGAAGAGTTTAAGAAAGGTAAATTAGAATATCGTGCCGATAAGACTGGTATTGTTCATTTAAATTTTGGAAAAGCTGATTTTTCTGAAGAACAATTATTAGAAAATTTAGTTGCAGTTTTTGAATCAATTGAGAAAAATAAACCTTCAGGTGTAAAAGGACGTTATTTCAAGTCATTTAATATTTGTACAACAATGAGTCCATCTGTTAAAGTTGAACTAAATAGTTTCCGTAAAGTTTAAAATACTTGAAAAAATTTTAGATTTTACGATATACTTATATTTGTATAAAAAATAAAATATATTTCTTTATTTTACATTTTCAAAATCTTTTTGATGCATAACTTATTAGTAATTAACAACCATTGAATATAACATGAGCGAAAAATTAACAAATATTATTGAACAATTAAAGACTTTAACATTATTAGAAGCTTCTGAATTAGTTACAGAAATCGAAAACGTTTTTGGTGTTGATACATCTGTATCTGTTGCTGCAGCAGCAGTTGCAGCTCCTGCAGGCGGCGATGCTGGTGGAGCAGAGGAGAAAGATGAGTTTGATGTAACATTAACTTCAGTACCTGCTGATAAGAAAATTGCTATCTTAAAAATTGTTAGAAATTTAACTGGTTTAGGATTAAAAGAAGCAAAAGAAGTTGTTGATAATGTACCAAAAGTTGTAAAAGAAGCCGCTACTAAAGAAGAAAGTGAAAATATTAAAAAAGAACTTGAAGCTTCTGGAGCTGGTGTTGACATTAAATAAAATTTATTAAAAAAAGAATAATTAAGTCTTATTGACTTAATTATTCTTTTGGATAAAGTTCACCCATTTTTTGACGCTTATCTAAAGCGTCAAAATCTGGTTTAATTGCAACAAAGCTTTCCATTTTTCCTTCAATTCCTAATAAAACTTCATAGATGATATCTAAAATATCTTCGACAAGGACGATTTGACCTAACTTATCAGTAGGAACAACTGTACGTGTTGTTTCTGAAGCATTTTTAAACATATCCTCAAGATATAGTAACATTGCAACAACATCAACTGAGTCAGCTTCATAATCGATAACTAAGTTTGCTTCTAAAGCAACCTCATCTTTTTCGACTTCATCTAATTGTTTTGTTACAATTTCAACAATAACATTAAATAATTCGTCTTGTGTTAACGATTTAAGTTCCCAGTTTTCCTTCCATCTTTTAAGAAATGCCATTATATTTTAGTCCATTGATAGTTAGTATCCGTCATTTAATTCACTCGTTTTTTACATATATACGGTAACAATAAAATTTTTATTATGCAATACATAATTTATTCTTAAAAAGTATTGACGAAGAAATTAACATTTTATATAACTATATGTATGTGTATATTGTTTACGGGATATAACGCAGCTTGGTAGCGTGTCTGCTTTGGGAGCAGAAAGTCGTAGGTTCGAATCCTACTATCCCGAATCGAAAATTAAATAAATGTATTTACTGAGTCAAAATAAAAATTTATTAGAAAGAGTAAACATTTTTCATTCTAATTTTTTAGTGTTAAAGTAAAAAAATTTAATCAAAAACTTAACAAGTTTGGTTAAGTAGAAGCAATCTTCTACTTAACCTGAAATGAAGTCAAAATTTTTAGTTTTTAACGCTTTCTAGAATTTTAGCAATTGCTTCTTTTAAGTATCCTTCTGCGGCGTCATCCATTTTTTTAGATGATTTAACTGCATCGAAGAATTTAGTGTCTTTATTAATGATGTAGTCTTCTAATTCATTAACAAAGGCAGGTACTTGACTAACCTCAAGTTCGTCTAAGAAACCATTTGTTCCAGCGTAAATAATTGCTACTTGTTGTTCAACACTCTTAGGAGAACTTGCGGGTTGTTTTAATAACTCACGTAATCTTTGCCCACGAGCTAGTTGAGCTAATGTAGCTTTATCTAAATCAGATGCAAATTGTGAGAATGCTTCAAGTTCAGCAAATTGAGCTAATTCTAGTTTTAATTTACCAGCAACTTGTTTCATTGCTTTAATTTGTGCAGATGATCCTACACGTGATACAGAGATACCAACATCAATTGCCGGTTTAATTCCCGAGTTGAATAAATCATTCGACAAGAAGATTTGTCCATCTGTAATTGAAATTACGTTTGTAGGAATGTATGCTGAAACATCACCAGCTTCTGTTTCAATAATTGGCAATGCTGTCATACTTCCACTACCTAAATCTTTACTTAATTTAGCTGCTCTTTCTAATAAACGAGAGTGTAAGTAAAAAACGTCTCCTGGGTACGCTTCACGACCTGGTGGACGACGTAATAATAATGACATTTGACGGTACGCTTGCGCTTGTTTTGTTAAATCGTCATAAATTACTAATGTAGCTCTTCCTTTGTACATGAAGTATTCTGCAATACTTGCTGCAGTATAAGGCGCTAAGTATTGTAAAGTTGCTGGGTCACTTGCGTTTGCAGCAACGATAACTGTGTATCCTAATGCTCCATTCTCTTCTAATGTAGCTACAGCTTGTGCAACTGTTGATGCTTTTTGACCAATTGCTGCATATACACAAACAACATTTTCTGATTTTTGGTTAATAATTGTATCTAACGCAATCGAAGTTTTTCCTGTTTGTCTATCTCCAATAATTAATTCACGTTGTCCACGCCCAATTGGGATCATCGCGTCAATTGAAACAATTCCAGTTTGCATTGGTTCTGAAACTGATTCTCTTCCAATGATTCCAGGAGCTGGTGACTCAATTAAACGTGAATCTGTTGTTGTAATTGTTCCTTTTCCATCGATAGGTACAACTAATCCATCAACAACACGTCCTAATAAATCGTCTCCAACGTTAATTTGAGAAATTTTTCCTGTTGCACGAACACTACTTCCTTGTTTAATGTTACGCCCTGTTCCCATTAATACCGCACCAACATTACTTGTTTCAAGGTTTAATGCAATTCCAATAGTCCCTTCGTCAAATTCTAAAAGTTCTCCACATGCTACATTTTCTAAACCGAAAATACGTGCGATACCATCTCCAACTTGTAAAACAATACCAACATCAGCTGTTCTTGTTGTTGTTTCAGTATATTCATTTAACTTATTTTCAACAAAATTAGTTAATTGGCTTACATTTCTCATAGGGTTGTAATATTTAATTAAAGTTTAATTGTTATTTGTGAACGTTTGAAGCAAAGCTTAGTTACTAAAATTTAGTAATTATTAAATATCGTTAAAAAATAAACTGAATTCTTTTAAGATACTTGCATCTACAGCTGAAGAATTATATTCAACTACTAACCCACCTAATAATTTGGGGTTATATGATACATTTAAGACAATTTCAGGAGAACCAGTTAATTCTTTTAAAGATTCTAATAATTTAGATCCTGATTTATCTTGTAAAACACTTGCAACAATAAGTTTTACATTGCTTGTGTTTTTAAATTTTAAAAGTAGACGCGTAAATTCATCACTTACATCTGGAATTAAAGATAAATGCGATCTTTCCGTCAATACTTTTAAGAATGATTTTGTTGTTAATGTTAAACCTGGAAAAATATTTAAAAGAACTTCTAATTTTTGTGGTTCTCCGTAAGTTGGATTATTAAAGAAACTTTCCATCTTTTTTGAAGAATTTAAAATTGACTTCATTAATAATAATTCTTCAGCAATAATGTAAACATTTGGAACAAATGTGTTTGCTTCTGAAGATGTAATATTTGAAACTTCAAATACGCCTTCTGAAGATTTTGATGCATTTACATTTTGGAATAATGATTTGGCATATGATATAACTACTTTTTTAGCTACGCTCATTTCTTAAATCCTCCTAATTTTGAAATAGTTACATCAATTAGGTTTGCTTGTTCAGCTTCAGATAAAAATAAGAATTTTCTTAAAATTCGACTAGCTGTAATTAAAACCATATAACGCTGTAATGAAACAAAAGCTTTATTTTCAAAATTCTTAATTAGCTCTTCAGTTGTTGAAAACGTATTTGTCAATCCGTTTTTTACTAATTTATACTTAGTTTCAACAATTTCTACTTTATCTTTTTCGTAAAGATTTTTCCAAGATTGTAACCAAAACAAACTTTGTGTGAAACCTTTTTCAGCAAGATAATAATAGTTAGATGCGTTTACAACATCCTTTTGAGCATTTTCGATTGTTTGAATAATTTCTTTTTGACGATTTTCTAATCCAACACTAAATGATGTTTTATTAGCGTAAATTAGAATTCCTACTAATAAACCAATGTTGATAACATTTGTTTCTAAGAAATTCGTATTTAATTGAAATAAAGCTTCTGCTTCTTCATTGTTTAATAAAAACGAGAAAAAGTTGAAATCCATAAATATGATAAATAAATTCAGTTAAATAATATAGTTACAATTAAGATTGGAATTTTTTAACAAAAAATTCATCTGTTAAGGACATTAAATCTTTTGTTATAGTTGAAAAAATATAAGCAGATTTAATTGATAAATCACCTTTTAATTTACTTAAAATTTTTGAATTTGCATTTTGTGCTGCGATAACTTCAGCTTCAAAATTTGAATTCGTATATTCTTTCGTAATTTTCATTTGGCGATTCATTTCTCCAATTTCTTCTGTTAATAAACCAACACAATCAGTTAATTTTTCATAACCAAATGTTAATAAAATTGTTGCTTTACGTAACGTATAATTAATAAACTCTGAACGTTCATCAAGTTGTTGGGAAATTGGGGAAAGAAAAACATTAGTTGTAACTAATGCTAAAATAGTGAACAAAATTGCTTGAACTACAAAAGTTAAATCGAAGTCAAACAAACCACCATTAAGAATCAATGTATTTGGAAAGTTCATAGTTGATAATAAATTTTCTTTTAAATAAAATTAGATAAGGTTTGGCAATTTAATGCCAAACCTCAATTTTTTTACCCTAAGAAAGGATTTGCAAATAATACAGAAAGTGCAACTACTAAACCATAAATAGTTAAAGATTCCATGAATGCTAAAGATAATAAAAGAGTCCCTCTGATTTTTCCTTCAGCTTCAGGTTGACGAGCAATACCTTCAACAGCTTGACCAGCAGCGTTTCCTTGACCAATACCAGGTCCAACACCAGCGAAACCAACAGCGATAGCAGCAGCAATAACAGAAGCAGCAGATACAATAGAGTCTACCATAAGATAAAAATTTTGAAAAAAATGTATTTCAAAGAATTAACAAATTTCATTTCGATACTTTATTCGATCACTTCACCGATGTATGCTGCTGCTAGAGTAGCAAAAATTAAAGCTTGAAGACAACTTGCAAAAAGCCCTAACATCATAACTGGAAGTGGAATTAAAATCGGCACTAATGAACAGATAACGGCTACAGTTAATTCATCAGCAACTACGTTCCCAAATAATCGGAAATTTAATGATAAAGGTTTAGAAAAATCTTCAACAATATTTAATGGAAGGAAAAAAATTGCAGGCTTGATGTATCTTTTGAAAAAACCAAGTCCTTTAATTTTTAATCCTGCAAAGAAATATGCAATTGAAGTTAAAATTGCTAAACATGCTGTTGTATTAATATCATTTGTTGGGGCCGCTAATTCTCCAGATGGAATTTCAATTAATTTCCATGGGATTAGTGCTCCTGCTACATTTGAACCTAATACAAATAAAAAAATAGTAGCAACAAATGGTAAAAATTGAGAGTAGTAAGAAGGTCCCATTTGTGTAACAGCAATACTCTTCACTAAATCATAAATTACCTCTAGGATATTTTGAGAATCACCAGGTACTTTATTTAAATCTCTTGTTCCTAAAATTAAGAACAAACATACGGCTGTTACAACAAGAGTTGAAACAAGAATTGTTTCTCCATGTAAATGTAAACTATCAGAGAAGTTTACATATAAATGAGATCCAACTTCGATTTTTGATAAAAGGAAGCTATGCATATATATATGAATTTGTTAATTTTAATATCTTTAAACAATAAATTGTTAAAGTTCATTAACTAATATATAAAAGAATAAACACATTTCATAATCTAAAGAAGGATTCACAAATTTTTATGAATTTTCTTCAGGAGTTTGACCAGCTAAAATTCTATTCACTAAATAGTTTAAGATGAAATTAATTGATGAACTTGAATCATCATTAGCTGGTATTGGATATGGAATCATATCTGGATTGCAGTTTGTATCAACAATGCAAATAGTAGGAATTCCTAAACGTAAACATTCTTGAATAGCTAATGTATCTTTCAATTGATTTGTAAAGATAACTGCATCCGGAAGAGCAGTCATATCTTTTATCCCAACAAATAATTTTTTTAATTTATCAAGTTCTTTACTAATACCACTATATTCTTTTTTTGATAATTTTTCTAATGTTCCATCAATTTCTTGTTCTTCAAGTTCTTTTAATCTTGAAATACGTTTTTGAATTGTTGACCAATTTGTCAACATACCTCCTAACCATCGGTAATTAATATAGTAACTGTTTGCGCGTAAAGCTTGTTTTGCGACAATTGAAGAAGATAATTTGTTTGTTCCAACAAATAAGAATTTTCCACCTTTCTCAGCTTTTTTTTGTAAAACATTACCGGCTAATCTTAATAACTTTGATGTTTTTACCAAATCAAAAATATGATAACCATATTTTGCATAAAGAATGTAAGGTGCCATTTTTGGATTCCATTCTTTCGGCGGATGTCCGTAATGTACTGAAGCTTTTACATATTGTTTTGCAATTTCTTTTTTGTCAATTGTATCACTCATTTGTTATTGTAATTTATTATTTTTTTAAGTTTAATTTAATTATATACTTTGTTTATTTTTAAATAAATATATGTTATCCAGATAACTCTTATAATTTAAAAAAGCAGATCCTGCTGGTATTAGCCTACCAATAATAACACATTCTTTCAACCCTCTTAACCAATCTGTTGAACCTTCAATTGCAGCTTTTGATAACATACGTTTTGTTTCTTGGAAACCAGCGGCTGATAAAAATCCATCTTTATTTAAGGAAGAATTGGTTGTTGACATTAAAATTGGTTCATATTTTGGAGTTTTCATATAAAAACTTTCGTTATTTATATTTAAAGCATCATGAATTTCATTCATTAATGACAGGCGTATTAATTCTCCAGGAATTAGTGGTGTATCTCCACTTTCTTTTATTAAAACTTTTGACGTCATTTGACGAACAATAATTTCAATATGTTTACTTGAAATATTTACACCTTGAGATTGATAAATCGCTTGAATACTATTTACTAAAAGTAATTGAAATTTGGTTAATGCTTTTCTAACTCCTTCTTTTAATTCATCTAGTTCAGAATGATATTCAAAAAAAATATGTAATAAGTCATGAATATCAACAATTCCTTCACTTAAAGGTTCACCAATATCTATAAAACTACCTGGTTCAATTAAAGTACTTGAACTAATTGGTAATTCATATTTGGTTATAGGATTTACATATTCTAAAAAAACAAAATTTTGATCATCTAATGGAAATGCGAAGTATTCTTTATCTGTTAACTTTTTTACTTGATTAACAAATATAATTCTGTTGTTATTTAAATGTTTCCATTCCTTTAACGAACCACTTTTATATTCATAAAGTACATTGTCATTTGTTGATCCTAAATCATGTTGAACCATTTTTACTAGCGTATTTGCTTTATCGTTTAGTTTTATCAGGTACTCTGAAGCAAAAATTTGTTTATCTTTCACGTCAGTTAAAGAAAAAATATTTGCAATATTTAAACGTTTGAATAATTTTTTATTCCAAACAATTAAACTTTCTTTTTCGAGCGAACTATGCAAAACGTGTAAAATTTGTTTTTCTCGTTTTAATATTTTTTGTTCTTCTTTTTCTTTTTTTGTTTTCAAATTATAGTCACAAATAAAAATTTTGGAATCAATCGAACGATTAATCTTTTCAGCCGAACGAGATTTTAACAATATACCAGGTTTATTAGCTAAGTATGATTTAATTTTAGGACGACGAGCTTCAATTAATTCTTCAATTTTAGGTAAACCTTGGACAATATCTTCAGTTTGTTGTGTGTAATTAACCAATGAAGCTAAAATTTTATTTTCAAAAATAAAATCACCTTGTTTATAATTCAAGATGGTTCCACGACTTAAAAAAATTGGGGTAGCGTTTTGAAAAATCATTTTGAAACCATCTTTTTTTAAGAAGAAACCTGATTTACTAAACTTTGAATTCGAATTAAGAACATTACCCGAACGGACGACATTTTTTTTCTGACTGAAAAAACTAAAATCAGTTAATTGATCAGACGCGACCTTCCAAACATCCGAATCCGTTATTAAAAAAATCGTTCTAATATTTTTTGCTACTTTCTCTTTAATAGCATGAACTTGGCCTTCCATGGTCGGATAAATTTCGAGATACCCCAGAATTGTTCCTTTATCAATATATTGGTAATTTTTAACAAGTAAAGAAAATTTAATCTTACAATTCGGTATATTTTTTGAAAATGTTGTTAAATCTATAACGATTTGTTTATTAATTGAAATGGTATTATTTTGTTGTTCGATGATTCCATTTACAGGACTAATTAATTTTAATGAAGCTAAAAGATTTGTTTTTTTAAGGTGTTTAGGAAATAAATAATTTGCTTCTTGTGGTAAAGGGAAAATTTTTCCAGATGCAATCCATAATACACCATCATCTTGATTTACTTTTACCTTTCGTTGATCTCGAAACATTTTTCTAACAAATAAATTTTCAAACCTAATTTCTCCACTTAGCATTGTTGAAATTGGTTTTAATTTACGTTGTCCTGGAATAATTGATTGTGTAGAATATTCTGCAATCAATTCATTTTCTTTTATGAAAGAAGAATTTTTAACATATAAATATGATCCAATATCTAAAAATATTTCTTTTTTTATACCTTTCCAATTAATTAAAGTAAGATTAGTTTCTTGCATTAATTTTAAGACGATTGTCCCATGGTTTGTTCGATATAAAACAGTTTTTAATACTTCAGGTAAAATTAATTTTCCAGAAAATGGAGCTGTTACTTGTTTTAACGTTTCTCCGGTAAAGATACCCCCTGTGTGGAATGTTCGCATTGTTAATTGTGTACCTGGCTCCCCAATTGATTGAGCTGCAATAATACCAACAGCTTCACCTAATGCTATTGATTTTTTATGAGCTAAATCCCAACCATAACATTTTTGACACACGGACCCATTAGCTTGACATGTTAGTGCTGAACGAATGTTAAGACTTATAGGGGCAACATCTTTTAAGGTACGTAATGTTTCATTATCTAAATAATTATCACCTTCATAAATCGAACGATATGGGGGTTTTCTATTTTTAACACTAATTAATGTTCGTCCGATAATGTTTTTAACGTTTGTATTCTTGTTTAAGAGTATAATTACCCCTTGTTTTGTATTACAATCGTTTTCTCGAATAATTAAATCTTGGGCAACATAGATAAGTCTTCTTGTTAAATAACCTGAATCAGCTGTTTTTAAAGCTGTATCTACAATTCCTTTTCTTGCTCCATATGATGAAATAATATAATCAATTGAACTTAACCCTTCACGGAAATTTGCTTGAATAGGTAAATCAATGATTCGACCTTCTTGATCTGACATTAATCCTCTAAGACCAACAAGTTGACGTACTTGTGACATGTTTCCACGAGCACCTGAAAATGCCATAATATACAAATTATTTGCTGGATCAAACGTTTGGTAGTAATCAACAATTCGATTTTTCAATGATTCTGTTGCAATATTCCAACTATCAATAATACTTTGAAAACGTTCTGTATCAGAAACAAAACCTTGTTGCCATTGTTCACTTACAAAATCAATTTCATCATTTGCAGTTTGAATAAATTTTCGTTTTTCATCGGGTGTTTTTAAATCTTCTATATTAATTGAGATTCCCGCATTTGTTGCATAATAAAATCCAAGTAATTTCAATGAGTCTAACAATGAAGATGAAGAAACAGCTCCAAATTTTGAAAAAGTTTCATGAACAATTGTTTCTAAAATCTTTTTGGTAACTGTTTTAGTGATAAGCATAATTTAAATTATTCTTAAATTGATTGTTTAAAGTTAAGACTAAAAATTAATCGTCCTGGTGTAGTTTCTAAGAATAAATCAGTTAAGATATATTCATTTTTGTTAATGTACCTAGCTATGACTATTCCAATATTTGTTAATAAATAGTACTTTTGAATCGAATTTCCTAATTGAAAGATTCTATGAACTTTAACTTCACGTTCATTAATGTTTAAATAGCTTGTCGTATCAATAAATTTTAATTTTTTATTTAGAACTTCAATTCTAAAATCATTTAAAGTGTATCTCACTAAAATTGGAGTATGTAATGTTAGCTTTTTATCATAAAAGGCTAATAATGCATCACGTTCATTCGCAAACCATTTTTGTAAAAGAGATTTTTTCTTAGAAATCATTAACGTTAAATAATAACATCCAATAACCATATCTTGTGTTGGCTTTAAAATAACATCTCCATTTGATGGAGAAATAACGTTATAAGAAGGTCGCATCATTGTTCTCGCTTCAAGTTGACTTGCTTCGTATAAAGGTAAATGAACTGCCATTTGATCCCCATCAAAATCAGCATTAAAACCTGTACAAACTAAAGGGTGTAAATGAATTGCTTGTCCTAAAACCATCACAGGATCGAAAGCTTGGATACCAAACCTATGTAAGGTAGGAGCTCGATTTAAAATTACAGCGTATTTTTTTGTTAATTTTGTCAATAATGTCCAAATAAATGGTTTATTTTTTTTGATAATTATATGAGCTAATTTTGTATTATGACTTGGAACCTTTATTTTTGTTTTTAATAACTCATTAATTAAAAAAGGTTGAAATAATTCAGTTGCCATTTCATATGGTAAACCGCATTGATTTAGCCTTAAATTTGGTCCAACTACAATTACTGAACGTCCTGAATAATCAACACGTTTTCCTAATAAGGATTGTCTGAAGCGTCCTTGTTTACCTTCTAAAATTTCTGTTAGACTTTTTAGTGGTTTATTATTTAAACAGAACTTTTTATCTTTTTTTAATTTTGCATTATCAATAAGTGAATCAATACTTTCTTGTAATAGTCGTCGACTATGAACTGTAATTAAATCTGGCGCTACAAAATGATACATAAAATCAAAAAGTCTTTGATTTCGAGTAATAATCAGTCGATAAATCTCATTTACATCAGCTGCAATAAGTCTTCCATTTTCTAATTCTAAAAGTGGTCTTAAATTCGGTGGTAAAACCGGCAAAGTAGTTAGTACCATCCAACTGGGATTTGTTCGCGTCGCTAAAAAACTTTCTAAAATTCGAATTTGACGAACTTTATTTTTATCCGGTAAATAATCTTTAGTTAATGTTATTAATGATAATTCATCAATTAAACTACGTGCTTTTTTAATTTCCTTTTTTAAATTAATATTTTCTAAGGCCGCTTTTATTATTTCTGACCCCAATCTCTTTTTCCCTTTTAAAGATTTGATAATTTGTGTTTTTGTTCCTTTAATTCTGTTAATTTTACTTTCATTTTCCGAGGTGTCAAAAAACTTATTTAATTCATTTTCATTATTTTGAGTTCTTAGAAAAGGATATAGACCATGTTCTTTATTTATTGGTAACTCCCCTTCACGCATATAAATAATTCCTTCAAGATTATCTACAGTTAAACTACTTTCATATACACGTAACAGAACACATAAATAACTTGGTATTCCTTTCAAGTACCATAAATGAGTAACAGGGCATGTTAAATCAATGAACCCCATTCGGTATCTTCGTACCCGTGCTTCAATTATTTCTACTTTACATTCATCACAAATTTTATCAAGAACAAATCCATTATATTTTCCGCATTTACACTTCCAATTTTGAATGGGCCCAAAAATTTTTTCACAGAATAATCCATTAATTTCTGGTTGGTGTGTACGGAAATTGATAGTTTCAGCTTTAACAACTTCTCCTACTACTTCACCATCTGGTAAAATTCGTTCAGACCAACTTTTTATTCTTTTGGGTGAAGCTAAATTTAGTCTTAAATAATCAAATGAGGAATTGAGATTCTCTAATTTTGACAATGTTTTTTCTAGTTGCAAAATATCTTCTTTTGTTTTCATAAAAATTCTAAATCCTTAAGTTTTTTTGAAACTGTTTTTATTTAAATAATTCATTGTCCTCTAATTTTTCTAATAATTTTTTTTGTTCGTTAAATTTTGTACTTTCAAGTAAATTATTTTCATCAACACCTGAGACGTATTTTGCAAATTGTTCAGTTTTTTTACGTGAAAGTAAAGCACGTAACATTAAACGATTTTCTAATTCAATAAAAATATCACGCTCACTATCGTACATATTTGTTGTTGAATTAAAACCATTTTCAAATTTTTTCATTGAAAAATCTAACCCTAATGCATTTAATTCTCTAACAAGAGCTAAGAAAGAGTCTGGAATTGAAGGCTTAGGTTTATCAACTTCTTTTCTTATTAAAATTGATTCATAAATATCATTTCGACCATCAATATCATCGGATTTAATTGTTAATAATTCTTGTAATGTATTTGAGCATCCATAAGCTTCAAGAGCCCAAACTTCCATTTCTCCAAATCTTTGACCTCCCTTTTGGGATTTTCCAGCTAATGGTTGTTCCGTAATCATTGAGTACGGTCCGGTAGCACGTGCGTGAATCTTATCTTCAACTAGGTGAATTAATTTTAAGATATATGTTTTACCAACTGTAATAGGATTATCAAAATATTCTCCTGTACGTCCATCTTTTAATAGAATTTTCCCAGGGTGATAAGGATTAAAAAGCCAACTGCAGTCCGTTTTAACCGCTGCTTCTTTTAATTTCTGATTTGTTAAAATACGTGAAGCTTCATGACCATATACTTCATCAAATGGTGAAACTTTGAATCGTGTTCCCAGTTTTGAGCCGGCTAATCCTAATAAACATTCAAATACTTGACCAACGTTCATTCTTGATGGAACTCCTAAAGGATTAAAAATAATATCAATAGGCGTACCATCAGGTAAAAAAGGCATATCTTGACTTGGTAGGACACGGGAAATAATTCCTTTGTTTCCATGACGCCCTGCTAATTTGTCTCCAATTCGAATTTTTCGAATTTGAGCAATATAAATTCTAAAAATTTGACAGGCTGTTGCAAGACTGTCTTCTTTATTTAAAGATGTAGTTGACATAATACGAACATCTATTACTCTCCCTTCTGTCCCATGGGGAGTTCTTAAAGACGTATCACGATAATTTTTATCTTTTAAATTATATAAAGCTCTTAATAATTTTGCTTCTGGTGAAGGATCTTCTTCACACGGAGTTAACTTCCCAATTAAAATATCATGTTCTTTAACATAGGAACCAATTTTAACTACCCCATTTTCGTCTAAATGTCGTCTTATAAAACCTGTAAGATGAGGTAAATTTTTTGTTAGTTTTTCACTTCCACTTACTGAATAGGTTAAATTCGTTTCATGTTCTTCAATATGTACCGATGTTAAATAATCATCAACAATTAGTTTTTCATTTATAACAATAGCATCTTCATAATTGTAACCTTCCCATGGCATGTAAGCGATGGTTAAATTTTTTCCTAGTGATAATTCTCCATCGTTTGTACTTGGACCATCTGCAATAATTTGTCCTGAAAATACTTTTTCTCCTGGCCAAACAATTGGTCTTTGGTTGATACAAGTTTCTTGATTTGACCGTTGATACTTATTTAAGTAGTAAGTAATCATTTGGTTCTTTAAATCTTTAACAACAATTCGTTCAGACGAGGCAAATTCGACAATTCCTTCAGAATAATTTTTTATTATCATACTTGAATCTAATATTGCCGCTGATTCCAGGCCAGTCCCTATGATAGGTTTTTGAGAATATAATAAAGGTACTGCTTGCCGTTGCATATTTGATCCCATTAACGCTCTGTTTGCATCATCATGTTCTAAGAATGGAATTAATGCAGTTGCTAATGAAACTACTTGTAATGGTGAAGTTGTTATGAAATTTACATCATTTGTTTTTTTAACCGAGAATAAATAATTTTCTTTTACAGATAAATAATTTTGTTTAATATTTTGTAAATTATTTAATTCGACATCACAAAATGCAACACGTGTTTGAGATTCTTGATCAGGGTTTAAAAAGACTGTTTTTTTATCCGCATAAACATGCGCATTTTCCATAAAGAAATAAGGTGTTTCAATAGATCCTAATGATCCTATACGTCCAAACATAGCCATAGAAGTAATTAAACCTGCATTTAAACCTTCAGGTGTTTCAATGGGACATAACCTACCGTATTGACTAGGGTGAATATCCCTAATTACTGAACTAATATGATCTCGTTTTAAACCATTCGGTCCAAAGACACTAATTCTTCTTTTATGAGTCATCTCAGCTAAGGGATTAATTTGATCCATAAACTGTGAAAGTTGACTTGTTTTAAAAAATTCACGTAATGAACTTGTTAATGGTCTTGGATCGATAATCCAATCCTCGGGATCTGAATAACTTTCCAAATCAAAATTTAGTTTATTTGTATTTGTTACTGTTGATTCATCGATTAAACTTTTTGTTAATCTATAAAGACCAACTCGTACTTGATTTTGAAGTAATTCCCCGACGCAACGAATTTGTTTATTTTTAATATCATCAATGTCATCACTTGGTCTATCATAGTACTTTAATTCAATTAATCCATCTATAATTCCAATGAAATCATGTCCTGTTAAATAAGTAATATCCTTTGGTAGGTTTAAACCTAATTTTTTATTGATCTTGTATCTACCAATTTCCCCTATCGAAAAACATCCTGAACGTTGATTCATTAAAAATGTTTTAATACGAGAATTAATTTCTTCTTTATATTGATTAAGTTTTTTTCTATTTAAGATAGAATCTCCCTCATTCATATCTGCCAAATATTGTTGACTTGGTAAATGTAAAGGATATTTTAAAGTGTCTGTAATTTCTTGAAAATTTAACCCAAAGTGTGAAATTAAATCAAAAAGAAATAATTTATCGCTATCCAAATCCGTTTTTTTAGTTTTTTTCGAATTTAAGCCTGTACCTCGAAAATCATTAAGTTTGATATAAATTCTATCGGTAAATTCTTTATTTGTATCTTTTTTATCAATTGGTTTTTGATCTAAAATAATTTTTGTCCATGGCCCTTTATTGGAAATAATAGTCGCTGTGTAATTAATTTTTCTACTTGTTCCAAATTCTTTACGGAAATAAATTCCTGGTGATCTAATTATTTGACTAATAATTATACGCTCACACCCACTAATTACAAACGTACCTTCTTCAGTCATTAATGGAATTTCTCCAAAAAAGATATCTTGTTTGACACGGATATTTTTACCTTCTCCATCAATTTCAGGAGATAAATTTTTAATTTTACTATCTTTTTTTGTTTCTAATGGATATGAATATTCACTTGAAATATACAATTGAATTGTATAACTCATATCACGTTTTAAACATGTGGCCACATTATAGTTAGGTCCTTTTAATTTTAACTGGTTTGTATATAAATAAATTAAACATGGTATCCTTTTTTTGCCTGCCACTTTAATTTTTGAATTAAACGGATTAGGGAAATTTTCTAATTCTTCTGTAATTCCATTAGATAAAAATTGATAAAAGCTTGCGCGTTGTGCTTCAGCCAAATCACCAATGTTATTTAAAAAAATTTTATTCATTTATAAAAAAGTATGTTGATAAGTTTATGACTGATTTTTTTATTCTTTAGAGGAACTAATTAAAAACATTAATATTCGACATCCTAAAAATGTCGAATATTAATATCAAAGTTGACTTGAAATTGAACTGATTGCTGATTTTCTGCGGGCAGCGTTATTTTTATGAATAACTCCCTTTTTAACTGATTTATCAATGATGCTAAATAATTTATTCATTAAATTTTTAACTTCTAATTTAGCACTTTCTTTTACTTCAGCGTCTGCTTGGTTTGCTGTTTGAACTTTCGTAATAAACAATTTTGATAATGATCTTACGGTAGAACTATAACGTCTATTAATAATACGATTTCGTTTATTCTGTGTTACGTTTTTTCTATTTCTTTGTTTTTTATTCATTTGATAATTAAATTTTTATATGAAAATTACTTACTTCTAATAATAACACAATCCTTTTTAATAATCTATAGAAAATATTCTTTTTAATAATATTTAGGTAACATAAAGTTTTAATGTTATACTCCTTAAGTACAAGTGTAATATTATTTTTCACAAATTTACAAAATTTAAGAACTTTTTTAATATGGCAAAAAATAAAGGACCTCGCATTATGATAACAATTGAATGTACAGAGTGTCGACAAAATCCTAACCAGCGTACTCCAGGTGTTTCACGTTATTTAACTTCAAAAAATAGACGTAACACACCGGATAAGTTAGAGATTCTAAAACATTGTCGTTACTGTAATAAACATACTTTACATAAAGAAACAAAATAAATTAATAACTTAAACTTATATACTTAAATGAATTTTTGGAATAAAGATAAAAAATCCGCAAATTTTGGTGGAAAGAAAAGACGTGATAATTGGAATCAAAGTTTAAAACGTAATAAAGAAGTTGGAAATAAGCCAAAACGCGTTAGAAAAAGTTTACAATATCTATTATTGCTAAAGAAATTTGATAACGTAGTAGATTATAAAAATTTAAAACTGTTATCAGCATTCTTAACAAAATACGGAAAGATCCGTTCACGTCGTAAAACTCGTATTAGTATCCAGCAACAAAAAACTATTTCGAAATCTATTAGAAAAGCTCGTGCGTTAGGACTAATACCATTTACATGTGATGTGAAAATTTAACTTTTATATCCAATCAACTAATGAGAAAAGCAAGAAGTAACAATAATTTTATTGACAAAACTTTTACAATTATTGCAGATGTTATATTAAGGGTTTTCCCTGCTAGTCAACAAGAAAAAAAAGCTTTCTCTTATTATTTGAATGGTTTATCAGCTCAGGATGAAGGAGAATACGCTGAAGCTTTAAATAATTATTACCAAGCTTTGCAGATTGAGGAGGATTTATACGACAGAAGTATTATTCTTTATAATATTGGGTTAATATATTCGAAAAATGGAGATTATTTAAAAGCGTTGAAATATTATTATTTTTCTATTTTTATTAATCCTAAATTTACCTCAGCCTTAAACAATATTGCTGTTATTTATCATTATCAAGGAATAAAAGCAGCTGAGAAAAAATGTTACGGGCTATCTGAGTCTTTGCTTCAAAAAGCTACATTTTATTGGACAAAAGTTGTAAAAATTGATCCAAATTCTTACATAGAAGCTTGGAATTGGTTAAAGACAACAAGACGTGTTAAACTATAAACACATTTTTATTTGAAATTCGGTTAACTGTTTTTTGTTGAATCTGTAACTTAATTTATAAAATTATTTAATTTCATATATCTTATGAACGGTTTTGTATCACAAATTATTGGTCCTGTTGTTGATGTAGAATTCCCAGAAGGAGAATTACCAAAAATTTACAACGCGTTAAAAGTTAGTAAAGAAGGTTCTAGTGAGCCGATCGTAGCTGAAGTTCAATACTTAATTGGAGAAAACAAAGCACGTGCAATCTGTATGACTTCAACAGACGGTGTTAAAAGAGGAGATGCTGTAGTAGATACAGGAGCTTCAATTGCAGTGCCAGTTGGTAAACAAACATTAGGGAGAATCTTTAATGTATTAGGTCAACCCGTTGATGAATGTGGAAATGTTCCTGAACCAGGATTAAATAGTTCAATTCATCGCGCAGCACCAGAATTCGTTGAGCTTGACACAAAACCAAGTATTTTTGAAACTGGTATTAAAGTTGTTGATTTATTAGCACCTTACAGACGTGGTGGAAAAATTGGTTTATTTGGTGGAGCTGGTGTAGGTAAAACTGTATTAATTATGGAATTAATTAATAACATTGCTAAAGAACACGGGGGTGTATCAGTATTTGCTGGAGTTGGTGAAAGAACTCGTGAAGGAAATGATTTATACGCAGAAATGAAAGAATCAAAGGTAATTGATGCTTCAGATTTCGAACAGTCAAAGGTTGCGTTAGTTTATGGTCAAATGAACGAACCTCCTGGAGCTAGAATGCGTGTTGCATTAACAGCATTAACGATGGCAGAGTACTTCAGAGATACTAATAAACAAGATGTTTTATTATTTGTTGATAATATTTTCCGTTTTGTACAAGCAGGATCTGAAGTTTCAACACTTTTAGGAAGAATGCCATCAGCTGTAGGTTATCAACCAACACTTTCAACAGAAGTTGGTGAATTACAAGAAAGAATTACTTCGACAAAAGAGGGATCAATTACTTCTATCCAAGCGGTTTATGTACCAGCAGACGATTTAACAGATCCAGCTCCTTCGAATGTATTCCGTCATTTAGACGCGACTACTGTATTATCACGTGAATTAGCAGCTAAAGGTATTTACCCTGCAGTAGATCCATTAAACTCTAGTTCAACAATGTTACAACCAAGTATCGTTTCTAAAGCGCACTACAGATGTGCACAATTAGTTCGTCAAACTTTACAAAAATACAAAGAATTACAAGAAATTATTGCTATTTTAGGTATTGATGAATTATCAGAAGAAGATAGATTAGTTGTAGGAAGAGCGAGACGTATTGAACGTTTCTTATCACAACCATTTTTCGTAGCTGAAGTATTTACTGGTTTATCAGGTAAATACGTATCATTAAGTGACAGTGTAGATTCATTCACACGTATTTTAGATGGTGAATTTGATAATTTACCAGAACAGGCATTCTATCTTGTAGGTGGAATTGATGATGTTATTGCTAAAGCAGAAACATTAGCTAAATAAAACTTATTAAAAAAGCATTAAACATATAGTTGTACCCTTAACGGGTACAACCTTATAGTCTTTTGGGGACCTTTTGGATTCGACATAAATTTTTATGCACGTGGGTTCAAATCCCACAGGTTCCACAACCTTAACATCCGTGGCCGAGTGGTTGAAGGCACTGGACTCATAATCCATTTTCACAAGAACGTCGCTGGTTCGAATCCAGTCGGGTGTAATTTATAATTTATTTTTCAAATTTACGTTTTAATCGAGTAGCTTTGCCTGTTAATCCTCGTAAAAAGTATAACTTAGCTCTACGTACTTTTGATGATTGTTTCTTCGTAATTGATAAAATTTTTGGTGAATTTAATAAAAAAACTTGTTCAACACCAATCCCTTGGACAGTTCTACGAATTGTAAAACTTCTACCAAGACCTCGATTTTGTTTTGCAATTACTACACCTTCGTAATACTGCGTTCTTTCCTTGTTTCCTTCATAAACTGTGTAACCAATGCGTAATACATCCCCAACTTCTAATCGTGTGTTACTACTATCACTTTTTATGATATTTTCTTTTAAAAATTTAGATTCAACGGAATTAATTAATGCCGTTTTGTTAATTTTTATTTTTGTCGTGTTCATATTTCAAATTTTAAAAGTGACTGAATTTCATAAGAAAAACTATTTCTTCCAAAGATATAATAATAAATATTTTTCATTAAATAAAGAGTTAATTTTTTTATTCTTTAAAATTTGTCTAGACATTTTACTTTTTAAACACTAAAATAAGAAATAAGAAACTCCTAGATTTAAGTTGTAATGTTTATTCAATATTATTAATAAATCTTAATTATAGTTTTTTTATTTAGTTTATCTTAAAACAAAAAAAAATGTCTGAAAACCTTTTTAAAAATCAAATTAAGAATGAAAGACGTCGCCGTAATCAATCTTATCAATCTTTAGATTATATGCTATCGCGTATCACGTATTTTGATTTTTTCTCGGCTGATGCTTTTAATATTGCAAGGCATTCAAAGTATTTTACTCAACTTTTTAGTAAACAAGTTGTAACAAGTGAATTTTTATTATTTCCCTTTTTTTATTGTGATTCAAATTTAGCACGTTTATTAGATGAATTTGAAATTAAACAGAAATTTTTAGAAATTTTAAATCAAAAATTTAAACTTAATCATTTAAGTCGTAAAAATTTTAAAAATTCAAATTTTACAGTTAATGAAAATTTTCCTTATTCGACTGAAGTAAATTTATTATTTGAAAAAACAGCTGAAAATGCTTTAGTCCGTTTTAAGACGCCAGTTATTACGTCTGAAATTTTATTTTTAACTTTAATGGAGTCAACTGATACTAAGGTAGGAAAATTGATACAAAATCAAATCTTGACTGATACTGAGTGGCATCTATTACGTTATCGTTTGGTTAAGAGTTTGCACACTAATGAATCTGTAATTAAAAGTGAAGTTACCAAGAATCAACAATATTTTGCTTATCTTCTAAAAACTGAATTACCAGAAATTGAATTCAATAAATTAATTGAAACAAATTCTTTGATTGATGGTGTTCAACTATTTCGTAATATGCTAATTAATGAATTAACTCAGGTGAATCTTTTCAAGTTAATTGCTAGAGAAATTAAAAAATCTATAAAAGTTACAAATAACCGTAAATATTCTTCTTGAGTTTAATTAAATTTTTTCAAATATTGTGTATAATCAGAGGTATACAGTATTCTGTACAGGCGGGCGTAGCCAAGTGGTTACGGCAATGGGTTGTGGTTCCATCATTCGCGGGTTCAAATCCCGTCGTTCGCCCTTAATAATTTATAACATTAAAATTAATGTATAATTTTGACTGTTTATTATTTGATTGTTATAGTTTCATGCATATTCCATCAATTTTGGAAATTTAATAAAATTAAATAAATTCATATGGTTAGATATAGAGGTCCACGAGTAAGAATTATTAGAAGATTAGGCTTATTACCTGGATTAACAAGAAAAAGTTCAAAAAATAGAACAAAAACTCCAGGACAACATGGTAAAATTGTTTTTGCTAAAACATCATCTCGTACATCGTTATCAGATGATTATAAAGATCGTCTTTTTGAAAAACAAAAACTTCGTTTTAATTATGGAGTTACAGAAAAACAACTAATTTCGTATTATAAAGAGGCTAAAAGGATACAGGGTGCCACAGGTACATTATTACTAGAATTACTTGAAGCTAGATTAGATTGTGTAATTTATCGTTTAGGATTTGCCCCAACAATTCCTGCTGCTCGCCAAATAGTTAATCATGGTCATGTTTTAGTTAATAACAAAAAAATTGATATTGCTGGTTTTATTTGTAAGAAAGGAGATATAATCACTGTCAAAGATAAAGAAAAATCAAGAACATTAATTGCTAATAATCTTGAAGCTCAGCAACAAAAACGTACATTAATTGAAAGACGAATGAAACGTGTTAATTTAACAAAATCACGCTTTAATAGTTTATTACCGAAACATCTAGAAGTTAATGTTGATGATTTAACTGCAAAATTTGTTTCTCCCGTTAAGAGAAAAGACGTTTTAGTTCGTATTAACGAATTAAAAGTTATTGAGTATTACTCAAAATAAATAGTTAATTATTATTTTTTATTTGTTTAGGAATAACAAATCCTATAATAAATTATTGTATAATTTACAAAACAAGACAGAACGAGGTTAAATGCAATATCCTTTTGGATGTTGGTCTTAGCGCTTAATTGACGGATGACTATAATTTAGTTAAGTTTTCCTGAATAATTTATTAAACTTTAATAGTAAATCAATATGAACGACGTAACAGAAAGAACACGTATTAAAACAGAGCGTTACGAATCTGGTGTAATTCCTTACAAAAAAATGGGTTACTGGGATGCAGATTACACAATCCAAGAAACAGATGTATTATGTTTATTCCGTATCACACCACAACCAGGTGTAGATCCAATTGAAGCAGCAGCAGCAGTAGCTGGTGAATCTTCAACAGCTACTTGGACAGTTGTATGGACTGATTTATTAACAGCTTGTGACGTTTACCGTGCAAAAGCTTACTTCGTAGAAGAAGTTCCAAACGCAACTGATGAATACTTCGCATTCATCGCTTACGAATGTGATTTATTCGAAGAAGGTTCAATTGCTAACTTAACGGCATCTATCATTGGTAACGTATTTGGATTCAAAGCAGTTAAATGTTTACGTTTAGAAGATATGCGTCTTCCTTACGCTTACTTAAAAACTTTCTTAGGACCAGCATCAGGGGTTATCGTAGAACGTGAAAGATTAGATGTATTCGGACGTCCTTTATTAGGTGCAACAGTTAAACCAAAATTAGGTCTTTCTGGTAAAAACTACGGTCGTGTAGTATACGAAGGATTAAAAGGTGGTTTAGACTTCTTAAAAGATGACGAAAACATTAACTCACAACCATTCATGAGATGGCGTGAACGTTACTTATACGTTATGGAAGCAATCAACAAATCTGCAGCTAAATCTGGTTCAGTTAAAGGTTCTTACTTAAACGTAACAGCTGCAACTATGGAAGATATGTACGAAAGAGCAGCTTTCGCTAAAGAAGTTGGTTCTGTAATTATCATGATCGATTTAGTTATCGGTTACACAGCTATCCAATCAATGGCTTACTGGTCTCGTAAGAACGATATGATCTTACACTTACACCGTGCTGGTCACTCTACTTACACTCGTCAAAAATCTCATGGTGTTAACTTCCGTGTAATCTGTAAATGGATGCGTATGTCTGGTGTTGACCACATTCACGCTGGTACAGTTGTTGGTAAGTTAGAAGGAGATCCAAACGCAGTTAAAGGATTCTACGATACTTTATTATTACCTGTATTAAAAGAAAACCGTAACTTAGGTTTATTCTTTGATATGGATTGGGCTTCTTTACGTAAATGTTTACCAGTAGCTTCTGGTGGTATTCACTGTGGACAAATGCACCAATTAACTCACTTATTAGGTGAAGATGTAGTATTACAATTTGGTGGTGGTACAATCGGTCACCCTGATGGTATCCAAGCTGGTGCTACTGCTAACCGTGTAGCTTTAGAAGCTATGGTATTAGCTAAAAACGAAGGACAAGATTACTTAAGTAACGGTCCTGAAATCTTAAAAGCAGCTTCTAAAGATTGTCGTCCATTACAAACAGCTTTAGATTTATGGAAAGCAATCACATTTGATTACGCTTCTACTGATACTTTAGATTTCGAATCAACTCCAACTTCATCAGCTTCTTAAGATTTAATCTTTTAAACTGACTAAGTTATTATTATTTAATTAGAGCATTCCCCCTTAAAAAAAAATTAATTATAAAAGGAAATTATTATGGCAAGAGTTACACAAGGATGTTTTTCTTTATTAGCTGACTTAACTGATACTCAAATCGAAGCACAAATCAAATACTGTATTACAAACGGATGGGCAATTTCAATCGAATGGACTGATGATCCACACCCACGTAACTGTTACTGGGAAATGTGGGGATTACCATTATTCGATATTCCAGATGTTGCTACAGTAATGTACGAATTAAACGAATGTCGTAAAGCACACCCAGGAATCTACATTAAGATTTGTGCATTCAACAACGCTCGTGGTGTTGAAAGTACTGCTATGTCATTCATGATTCAACGTCCTTCATTCGAACCTGGATTCTACTTAGTTCGTCAAGAAGCTCAAGGAAGAAACATTGTTTACACAATGCAATCTTACGCTGTTCAATCTGCAGGAGAAGGAGCTCGTTACTAATTAAGTTTAGTTCAAAAAAAGTGAAATTAATTTTTAATTAAATTAATTTCATTTTTTTTTTTTCATTATGTTGTCAAATTATTATTCTTAAATTTATTCTTTATTAAAAAAATATGTGTAAAACTTTAAAAGATTTAGTTATTAGCCAATCACAATCAGATAGTCTTGATATTAAAGATTGTTATGTTCAAACAGGAATTGAAGATATTTTAGTTGAAATGGACCAGCAACTAGTTGGTTTAGGAGATGTAAAAGCAAGAGTTCGTGAAATTTGTTCTGTTTTATTATTTGATAGAATTCGTGAATTACAAGAATTATCAACATTAAACTCTAGTTTACATATGTCGTTTACTGGAGCTTCAGGAACAGGTAAAACATCTGTAGCTGAGAGTGTTGCTTTAGTTTTAAGAAACTTAGGTTACTTATCAAAAGGCCATATTACAAATGTAACACGTGAAGATTTAGTAGGTCAATATGTTGGGCATACAGCTCCAAAAACACGTGAAAAATTACAAGAAGCTCATGGTGGTATTTTATTTATTGATGAAGCACACCACTTATACAAACCTGATAACGAAAGAGATTATGGTTCGGAAGCTATTGAACTTTTATTACAAGTAATGGAAAATCAAAGAGATGATCTAATCTTAATCTTTGCTGGTGGAAAATCAAAGATTGATGGTTTCTTTAATTCAAATCCAGGAATTTCTTCAAGAATTGGTAATCACGTAGATTTTAAAAACTATGAAAGTGATGATCTAATTGAAATTACGAAATTCTTATTATTAAATGATAATCGTTTTAAATATACTCCAGATACAGTTGCTATCTTAATGCATTACATTGATCAATTAAAAACTTTCCCAGCATTTGCAAATGCTCGTACTCTTAAAGTTTTTGTTAATCAATTATTAGCTTTCCAAGCAATTCGTGTTGAAGATACTTTAATGAATAGTGGATCAATTGATTACGATTCGTTAGTAACAATCAGACCAGAAGATTTTAAATACTTCACAGGTGATGATTTTATTAACATTATTGGAAGTGAAGAAGTAGAGCTTTACAAAGGCTAAATCTTTACCTTTAAAACTTTAAAAATTAGTTTTTTTGAAGTTTTTTTATAAATTAAATTATTAAAAAAAAATATGCTTTTTCTTTTAGCTACTCCTGAATATAATAATATTCAATCTAACACAACAAAAGTAAGAGTACACTTACGAAATGGTGTTGCTGAGATCTTTGATCAGCATCAAGATTTAATGGGAAAAATCGATAATAATATTGTTGAAATTGAAACAAATTTTGAAAATAGAGTTGAAAAACTTTTATTTGTTTTACAAGATGCAGTTTTTATTGTTTCAAATCAAGGCTTAGATGCAAATTCTGAAGAAAAAGGAACAGGGATTTATGTTTATGCAAAGAAAGTAAAAGAAATTACTTCTAATGTTTCTATTGAAGAGGTTGCGAAAGAGTATGAAGATAAGAAAACATCTTTAGAACTTGAAAATCAAAAATTAGGGACAAATGAAGAAACTGATAAAGCTATTAATTCAAAAATCTTTGTTTTAAAAGACGAAGTTGAATTTTTAGAAAAAGTTGTAACGGTTGTTAAAGATTTAAAATCATAACCTAACTTTGCAATTATGCTAAATCTTGATGAAACATTGGTTACAGCCTCTTCTTATTTGAAACAAAGAGATATTTTTTTAAAAAGTTTTGTTTTCTCTTTTGCTGTTATTATTTTTGTTGACATTTTAAGGGCACAAGTCGCTGAAGTTAATTTATTACAATTAATTCCAGGTTTTTATTTAATTCTGTTATTCATTTCATTTTTGTATTTGGTCTTTTTTTCAAATCTATTGAATTATTTACCATTTATTAACGATAGTAATAGGTCTTTAGGTACTAAAACGAAAAATAAATTGGAAACTACACTTTTATTAAAATTTAGTTATTTTTTGTTTTTCGGTTGTTTACTTATAATTTTTAACACAGTAATCCCTTTGAGTTTAGATTCCTTTAATAATTATGGAGAAAAAACTCTAGAAAATCTTTGGTCATTTGATGAAGTTTTAACTTTAGAAATAACTCTTTTTATAATATTGGTTATACTATCGCAAATCCCTGTAGTAGTAGGTACTACTTTCACTACAGAACAAGATGTGAATGTATTTCCCGAATTTTGGAAGAGTTTAAGTTTAATTGTTTTTTTAGCAGCAGGACTTTTAACTCCAACAATTGATGGCTATACACAATTAAGTTTTGCAGGATCTGCACTTTCATTGTACTTAATTGTTATTAATGTAACTGAAAAAAAAGTTAACATTAAGTTCCCTGGAACCTCCATTTTAGGTTCCTAATTAATATTAAAGATATATTTTTCTTGTAAATTCAATATGATTAAAAATTTTAGATTACAGAATTTAGCCGTAACTTTTCTAACGTTTTTTTCAAGTTTGGTTTTCTTTTTACCAGAAAATGCTTTAGCATTTCCTATTTATGCACAACAAGCATATGAAAACCCTAGAGAAGCAAATGGACGAATTGTTTGTGCTAATTGTCATTTAGCTCAAAAACCGACAGAATTTGAGGCTCCTACTTCTGTTTTACCCGACAGTATTTTTGAAACAGTTGTTTCAATTCCTTATGACAAAACAAAGAAGCAAATTCTTGGAAACGGTCAAAAAGGTGGTTTAAACGTAGGAGCAGTCGTTATTGTTCCTGAAGGTTTTAAATTAGCGCCAAAAGGACGTTTAGATGCAGAATTAAAAGCAAAAACAAAAGGTGTCTATATTACTCCATATAGCCCAACTAAAGAGAATATCTTAGTTGTTGGTCCAATTAGTGGTGATAAGTACGAAGACATTGTTTTCCCATTATTATCTCCAGACCCAGCTAAAGATAAGAATGTTTTCTTTGTTAAATATCCAATTTATGTGGGTGCAAATCGTGGCCGTGGTCAAGTTTATCCAACAGGAGAAAAAACAAATAATAATGTGTTTAATGCTCCAGTTGCTGGTAAGATTCAAGAAATTAAATCTGGTGAAAAAGAAATGCAAGTTGTTATTGCAACAGCAAACGGTGAAACAAAAACACAAAACATTCCAAATGGTTTAGATTTAGTTGTTAAAGCTAATCAAGTTGTTCAAGCTGATCAACCATTAACAGCTAACCCTAATGTTGGTGGATTTGGTCAGACGGAAACAGAGGTTGTTTTACAAGATCCTGCTCGTATTTATGGTTATTTAGCATTTGTTATTTCGGTTATTATTAGCCAAGCAATGCTTGTATTCAAGAAAAAACAATTTGAAAAAGTTCAAATTGCTGAGCTAGACTTCTAAACTAATTATAAAAGATACGTATATATAACTTAAAAATTATATATACGTATTGAATGATTTTTAATAAATTTATTCTTCTGAGGATTCATCAGCATTAATTGTCTCACCAAGTTCAAATTTCGTAAACCTGCTTAATTGAATATTTTCACCTAGCAAAGAAACATGACTTTTAATAAATTCTTCAACAGTAATATTTTGGTCTCTGATACAAGGTTGGTTTAATAGTGTATAATTTTTTAAAGTTTTTTCAACTCTGCCCTTAATAATATTTTCTTTGATATTATCGGGCTTATTTTTAATATCTTCTTTATCACCTTCAATTCTTGTTTCATTTTCCCAAATTTCTTTTGGTACATCATCTAAAGAAATATAGCTTACGCCTTGACTAGCTGCAACTTGCATCGCTAAGTTTTTTCCTAAATTTTGGAATTCTGTTCGACGAGCAACAAAATCTGTTTCACAATTCAATTCTAATAGAATTCCGATTTTTGAACCTGTGTGAATATAGCTTGTAATGATACCTTGCTTTGTACTACGACTTAATTTTTTTTCAGCAGATGCTAGACCTTTTTGTCTTAAAAATTCAATGGCTTTATCAAAATCTCCTCCATTTTCTGTCAGAGCATTTTTACAATTAAGCATTCCAGCTCCTGTTTGTTCACGAAGTGATTTAATTTGTTCTGTCGTTATGTTCATTATTTATCTTTATCTCATTTATATATTAGTAATATAACAAATTCAAGAATATTTCATTGTTAATAAAATAAATTATACAAAATAATACGATTATTCTGTATATTCTTATTTAAGATAATTATAGTTAAAAATTTTTAATGATTTTTAATTTTACTACTTAGATTAATTCTTATGAAAAAAACCTTGTCTATTACAGTACAAAATGAACCTGGAGTATTAACACGTATTTCTACTGTGTTTTCTAGTCGGGGCTTTAATATTGACAGTATTGCTGTCGGTCCTACAGAACAAAATGGTATTTCTAAAATCATTATGATTTTACCAGGTGATAATCAAACGATTGAACAAATCACCAAACAATTAAATAAATTAGTTCAAGTAATTGAAATTAAAGATATTACTACTTCTCCTTGTGTTGAAAGAGAATTGATGCTTGTTAAAGTTTCTTCTTCACCAACTGTCCGTTCTGAAATTGTTAATATTGTTGATATTTTTAGAGCTAAAATTGTTGATATCTCTGATTTTTCAACAACTATAGAAGTTACTGGTGATCCAGGTAAAATTACTACAATTTTAAATATTCTTAAACCGTATAAAATAATTGAAATTGTCCGCACAGGAAAAATTTCGGTTGAAAGAGAATTAGGGATAAATAGTGAACTTTTACGTAGTATTTAACACTAACCTTATTTTTATTGGGGCCGGAGGGACTTGAACCCTCACGACCAATATAGTCACCAGATTTTAAGTCTGATGTGTCTACCATTCCACCACGGCCCCTGTTTAGTTAAGTACGAAGGCGGCACCCAGATTTGAACTGGGGAATGAAGGATTTGCAATCCAAAGCCTTACCACTTGGCTATACCGCCTTAATCATTCTTTTCGTCTTATGTTATATCTTATTAAATTATTGTAAGAAAAACAAATTATTAACAATAATTTAATTATAATAGTTTATTAAAGTGATTCAAGATTACTGTTTTTTATTGGAATTTGTAATCTTTTGAGCTTTTTTATTTTTCAAAAATTTTAACACTAACAACATTATTTTCATGGTAGCAACTACAAAAAAAAATATTGATTCAAAAGCTGAAATTAAGGAAACTTTATTAACACCTCGGTTTTATACAACAGACTTTAAAGAAATGTCGGAATTAGATGTTAGTTCTAATGAACAAGAAATTAAAGCGATTGTTGAAGAGTTTCGAATTGATTACAACAGAGACCATTTTATTCGTGATAAAGAGTTTTTAAATACATGGGATTCTTTTGATGAAGATACACGTAATATTTTCATTGAGTTCTTAGAACGTTCTTGTACAGCGGAGTTTTCTGGATTCTTACTTTATAAAGAAATTTCTAGAAACTTAAGAAAAACGAACCCTTTATTAGCTGAAGGATTTTCATTTATGTCAAGAGATGAAGCGCGTCACGCAGGGTTTTTAAATAAAGCGATGAGTGACTTTAACATTTCTTTAGATTTAGGGTTTTTAACAAAAACACGTAAGTATACATTTTTTGCTCCTAAATTTATTTTTTATGCAACTTACTTATCTGAGAAAATTGGTTACTGGCGCTATATTACTATTTTCCGTCATTTAGAAAAAAACCCTGAGTACAGAGTTTACCCAATTTTTAGGTTCTTTGAAAGTTGGTGTCAAGATGAAAACCGTCATGGTGATTTCTTTGCAGCTGTCTTAAAGTCTCAAAAGCACCTTTTAAATACATTTGAATCAAAGTTATGGTGTAAATTTTTCTTATTATCTGTATACGTAACAATGTATCTGAATGATATTCAACGTAGTGAATTTTATGCGACTATTGGTTTAGATGCACGTCAATTTGATAAATATGTAATTGTTAAAACAAACCAAAGTGCAGGAACTTTATTTCCTGTAATTTATGATACTGAAAATCCTGAATTTTTTGAATTAATGGAAGTATGTGCTGATGCAAATCAAAATTTAATTGATATTGAAAAATCAAATGATAACAGTATTTCGAAATTAATGCAGAAATTACCTGCTTATTTACAAATGGCTTCAGGGTTAATTAAACTTTATCTTTTACCAGTTATTGAAACAAAATTTAGTTGGACAGAAGAAGATTATCAAGCAGCGTAAAGTTTTATATCTTTACTATTTAATAAATAAATATTAAACTATATAATTATATAGAAATCTCCTATATAGGTTAGTTATGAAATTAAAGTTAAAAACACGAAAAGCGGCTGCTAAAAGAGTTAAAGTTAAAAAGAACTGTATTTGTAGAAAAAAAGCCTACAAAGGTCACTTATTAAGACGTAAAAATTCTAAGCGATTACGCCGTTTATCAGGGGTTCATACTGTGCATATTGCTGATCATGCTGCTTTTGCTCATATGCTTTTATATATCTAATTAAACTTTGAATTTTATTGTTCATTAAATAAAAAATTGTAAGATAAAAAAATGGTAAGAGTAAAACGCGGAAATGTCGCAGCAAAAAGACGTAAAAAGTACTTAAAGTTAGCAAAAGGTTATAGAGGATCAAGTTCACGCCTTTCCACTTTAGCTGGTGAACAAGTTGTTCAAGGGTTAAATTTTGCTTATATTGGAAGAAGATTGAAAAAGAGAGATTTTCGTCGTATCTGGATCTATCGTATTAATGCAGCCACTAGAATAAGAAATAACATTTATTCAAAATTTATTGGTTCCTTACGTAATTTAGATATTTTTTTAGATCGTAAGGTTTTATCTTTTTTATCTTTTACTGATTTAGCAGCTTTTAATTTAATTGAGCGCGAATCAAGAAAATCTTCATTATTTAAAAAATAATTAAAAACCCATAATAATGTTTTATTGACATTTAAGGTGAAAATTATTTATACTACCAAGTGTAAATAATTTTTAGCTGGTATAGCTCAATTGGTAGAGCGCCTGACTTGTAATCAGGAGGTTCAGAGTTCAAGTCTCTGTACTAGCTTTTTTTACTGTTTTTGTTTCCTTTTAATTTATTTATTTGTCTTATAAAAGATACATCCATAAATTTTTCTTTGAATTATAATAATATTTAAGTAGAATATAATATATTCAAATAACAATTAATAAATTATTTGCGTTGTATGGAAACAATATTACTAAGCAAATTGCCAGGAGCTTTTGCTGTATTTGGACCACTTGCGGATGTTATGCCTATCATTCCAGTTTTATTTTTCTTATTGGCATTTGTGTGGCAAGCGAGTGTAGGTTTTAGATAAAATTAATTAATTATATAAATTGTAAAAATGGTAGAACCTCTTTTAACAGGAATCGTATTAGGTATGATTGTAGTGACCCTTGCGGGTCTTTTTGTTGCTGCTTATTTACAATTTAAACGTGGAAATGAGTTAGCTATTTAATGTTGATTTTAAGTTTATTAAAAAATAAGCTAAGTAATTATTAGATATAATTTAATATCTAATAATTACCAGCTTGCTTTTGTTACACCTGGTAACACACAGTCATGAGATAACTCTCTAACTGCATTTCTGCATAGCCCGAAAAAGCGGAAAAATCCTCTCGGTCTTCCTGTTTTCCAACAGCGGTTGCGTATTCTTGTTGGTGCACTATTTCTAGGTAGTTTTTGTAGTTTTTCATTTAGTTCAAAAATTTGTTCTAAAGTGTCAGCTTTTTTTAATTCATTTAAAATGCTTTTTCTTTTTTCTGCATATCTTGAAACTAGCTTTTTACGTTTTGCTTCACGTGCAAGCATGCTTTTTTTTGCCATATTAAGTTTTATAAAAAGTTTATTTCTATAAAACATAATATAGCAAAATTAAAAAATTTAACCAAATTTTCCTAGGGTTGATGCTATAACAAATGGGGCGTAAGTAAAGATATAACCTATCGTGAAATGGGCTAACCCAACTAAACGAGCTTGTACAATTGATAATGCTACAGGTTTGTCTTTCCATCTAACTAAGTTAGCTAGTGGAGTACGTTCATGTGCCCAAACAATTGTTTCAATTAATTCTTGCCAGTAACCACGCCATGAGATTAAGAACATGAATCCTGTTGCCCAAACTAAATGTCCAAATAAGAACATCCAAGCCCAAACAGATAGGTTGTTCATTCCTAATGGGTTGTAACCATTAATTAATGGTGAAGAATTCAGCCATAAATAGTCCCTTAACCAACCCATAATATAATTTGATGACTCATCAAATTGAGCAGGGTTTCCTAACCATAATGTAATGTGTTTCCAGTGCCAGTAGAATGTTGTCCAACCGATAGTATTTAACATCCAGAACATTGCTAAGTAGAAGGCATCCCATGCTGAAATATCACATGTTCCACCACGACCTGGCCCGTCACAAGGGAAACTATATCCAAAATCCTTTTTGTCCGGCATTAATTTTGATCCACGTGCATCTAATGCACCTTTAACTAAAATTAGTGTTGTTGTATGTAAACCTAACGCAATAGCATGGTGAACTAAAAAATCTCCAGGACCAACTGTTAAGAATAGCGAGTTTTTACTATTATTAATAGCTTCCAACCAATTTGGTAACCAAAGTTGTTCACTTGCTGCTGTTGCCAAACTATCTTTTGAAGACAATAAAGTATCAAATCCATAAAGAGTTTTACCAGAAGCTGCTTGGATAAATTGCGCAAACACTGGTTCAACAAGAATTTGCTTCTCTGGCTGTCCAAAAGCAACAACTACATCGTTGTGTACATATAACCCTAAAGTATGGAATCCTAAGAATAGTGAAACCCAACTTAAGTGAGAAATAATAGCCTCTTTGTGATCTAACATTCTTGCAAGAACGTTATCTTTATTTGCCTCAGGATCATAATCACGAACAAAGAAAATTGCTCCGTGTGCAAATGCTCCCATCATTAAAAATCCAGCAATATATTGGTGGTGTGTATAAAGAGCTGCCTCAGTAGCATAATCACGCGATAAAAATGCATAAGGGTTTAAAGCATAAATGTGTTGTGCAACTAATGATGTCGTAACACCTAAAGCTGCTAAAGCTAAACCTAATTGCATGTGTAAAGAGTTTGTAATTGTATCATATAATCCAATATGCCCTCTTCCTAATCTTCCACTAGGTGGACGGTGTGCTTCTAAAATTTCTTTCATACTGTGACCGATACCAAAGTTAGTACGGTACATATGTCCAGCAATAATAAATAAAACAGCAATTGCTAAATGGTGGTGGGCAATATCTGTTAACCATAAAGATTGTGTTTGTGGGTGGAAACCACCTTTAAACGTTAAGATTGCTGTTCCAGCCCCTTCTAAACTGTTGTAAATATGACTTCCAGTATCTGGATTTTCAGCATATACACTCCAATTTCCCGAGAAGAATGGAGTTAATCCTGCTGGATGAGGTAAAACTGTTGTAAAGTTATCCCATCCCACATGAATCCCTCTTGATTCTGGAATTGCTACGTGTACTAAATGTCCTGTCCATGCTAATGAACTGAAACCAAATAAACCTGATAAGTGGTGGTTTAATCTTGATTCATTATTCTTAAACCATGCAATACTTGGTTTAAATTGGGGTTGTAAATGTAACCAACCTGCTTGTAAAAGCAATAATGAAAGGAATAATAATCCTACAGAACCAACATATAAATCTTGGTTTGTTCTCATACCAATTGTGTACCACCATTGATAAACACCAGATAATGCTATATTTACTGGATAAATAACTCCTCCACGAGTGAAGGCTTTTAATGCGGATTCACCGAAATGTGGATCCCAAATTCCATGTGCAATTGGCTTAACTTTTAATGGGTTTAAAATCCATTGTTCAAAGTTACCTTGCCATGCTACGTGGAATAAATTACCTGCTGTCCAAAGAAAAATGATTGCTAAGTGTCCGAAGTGCGAAGCAAATATTTTTTGGTACAATGCTTCTTCTGAAACATCATCATGACTTTCTAAATCATGAGCCGTTGCAATACTATACCAAATACGTCTTGTAGTTGGATCTTCGCTAAGTACTTGACTAAACTTAGGGAATCTTGTTGCCATGTCTAAAACTCCTCAACTTTAAATATATATTTTTTATAGATATATTTTGATCTTTTAATACATCAAAAACATATCCTATTACTTGTTTTTTTAATTACAAGCTTTAAAAGATTTAACTTACGGAAATAATTCTTGCTAAGAAGAATGCCCAAGTTGTCCCGATACCACCAAGTAAATAGTGAGCTAAACCAACTGCACGACCTTGAGTAATACTTAATGCTCTTGGTTGAATTGCTGGTGCTACTTTTAATTTGTTGTGTGCCCAAACAATAGATTCAATTAATTCTTGCCAATAACCACGTCCACTGAATAAGAACATTAAACTAAATGCCCAAATGAAGTGCGCTCCTAAGAAAATTAAACCATATGCTGATAAGGCAGATCCATATGATTGAATTACTTGTGATGCTTGTGACCAAAGAAAATCTCTTAACCAACCATTAATAGTTGTTGCACTTGTAGCGAAGTTTCCACCCGTAATGTGTGAAATTGCTCCTTCCGGTGTTACTGAACCCCAAATATCTGATTGCATTTTCCAGCTGAAGTGGAAAATTACAACTGAGATTGAGTTGTACATCCAGAATAACCCTAAGAAAACGTGATCCCAACCTGATACTTGACATGTTCCTCCACGTCCAGGACCATCACAAGGGAATCTAAATCCTAAGTTTGATTTATCTGGAATTAATCTTGAATTACGTGCGTAAAGTACTCCTTTTAATAAAATTAAAGCTGTTACATGAATTGTGAATGCATGGATATGGTGAACCATAAAATCTGCAGTTCCTAATTTCATTGGTACTAACGCAATTTTTGAACCTAATACTACTGGATCGCCACCAAAAATGTAACTAGCAGTTGCTAAAGAGTTTGGTGAAGTTGTTCCGGGTGCTGCTGTGTGCATACCTTGGATCCATTGTGCAAAGATAGGTTGTAATGCAATAGCTTTATCTGCAAACATATCTTGTGGTCTTCCTAAAGCTTGCATTGTATCATTATGAATGTACAATCCAAAACTATGGAATCCTAAGAAAATACAAACCCAATTTAAATGAGAAATAATCGCATCACGGTGACGAATTACACGGTCAAGTAGATTGTTGTAGTTTAAAGTTGCATCATAATCTCTTACCATGAAGATTGATCCATGTGCTGCTCCACCAACAATACAGAATGCCCCAATCCACATATGATGTGTAAATAAAGATAGCTGTGTTGGGTAATCAATCGCAATATAAGGGTACGGTGGCATTGCATACATGTGGTGTGCAATAACAATTGTTAAAGATCCCAACATTGCTAAGTTAATTGCTAACTGTGCATGCCATGAAGTTGTTAAAACTTCGTATAAACCTTTATGACCATTACCTGTGAATGGACCACGGTGAGCCTCTAAAATTTCTTTCATACTATGACCAATACCAAAATTAGTACGGTACATATGTCCAGCGATAATAAATAAAACTCCAATTGCTAGATGGTGATGAGCTTCATCTGTTAACCACAAACTAGCAGTTGTTGGGTTTAATCCCCCTTTAAATGTTAAAATATCAGAATATTTTGCCCAGTTTAAGGTAAAGAATGGTGTTAAACCTTCATTAAATGAAGGGTATAAACTTCCCATAAATTCACGGTTAATTAATAATTCATGAGGATCAGGTAAGTCCGCTGGATCCATTCCTGAATCTAATAATTTATTAATTGGATTTCCAATATGAATTTGGTGACCTGCCCATGATAATGAACCTAAACCAAGTAAGACAGAAAGATGATGGTTTAACATCGATTCTGCATTTTGGAACCATTCTAATTTTGGTGCTGCTTTATGGTAATGGAACCACCCTGCAAAAAGCATAATTCCAGACATTGCAAGTGCCCCTAGCGCAATACAATATAATTGTAATTGAGTTGTTACACCTTCTGCGCGCCAAATTTGGAAAAATCCAGACGTGATTTGAATACCTTGGAAG
>JACLAA010007215.1_pt1 | contig 99376 bp, 69 predicted proteins | sample 8027891 | NCBI WGS metagenome assembly JACLAA01 (sample SAMN15724900, study PRJNA655200) | protist metagenome | isolation source: fluorescence activated cell sorting (FACS) single amplified genomes of... | place: Spain: Blaines Bay Microbial Observatory, Mediterranean Sea | collected 2016-01-19 | reverse complement strand
CCAAAATTCCTATTAGAGATATTGATACTATTAGCCCTAGTACCATGTCCTGTACATATATAATAAGTCGTCAACTTGTTGATGCAAGTACGATTTTCGCTGACTACGAGCAACTGGGGCAATCCTAATATATTAGGTATTACAACTTATTGTATTTGATAGTTAATTCTTTTCCATTAACGGCACAAAAATAACTTTGAGTAATTCTAACTTTATCTATATCCCAAAATTCATCATAAGAACGAGTATATACATTTACCCTATACTTATTATCATAGACATTAATAGCTTTACAAGTTTCTAGATTCTTAGGCTTCTCAATCTGCTCCCATAAAAGTTGACAAACATCCACAGGGAGACTCATATTCTTTTCATTTCTTGACATTTTAAAACCTTAACCTTTCTACGTGATGAAATTAAATCATGGGCTGCCATGCCCCCAAAAATTATAAGATATATTGTTAATACATATTCCATAAGACTGATTCCTTCCTTGACTACTGTACTGAATGATGTTATATATTATGCAGGTCGGTTATTAATACTAATTCTCTTAGAGTTCAGAATAGATAACATTTATATAAATATATACACCCTCTCTTTCCTGCATCAATCAATCAGGAAAAACACTAATAAGATTAAAATAATCGGCATATTTTTAGAACTTTCTAGTTGACAACTTAGTTTATCCCACTATAATAGTAATGAAGACAGTAGTTAGCCCCTGCCCGTCATCATCTATTTCATTATACTACTTATATCGTCTGCCACAATGGAACGAGTATTGTATTTTTTAATAGTACTAGTCATATAAACAATATCCAACATATGTATTTCGCTGACTTTATTCAATTGATTCAAACCTTATACTTTACATAAGACAATCATTATAATAATTAGTAATACTATTCTTTTCTCTCCTGCACCACCGTACCTCCATACCATTATATCGGATAGGTGCCTCCATTACAATTAGAAAATATCTGTAAGTCCTTACCAGTAAACAACTTAGCTAATTTTCGCGGGCATCTTTCGTACCATAAAAGAAGGCAGGCCACTCCCCACCACAAGGAATGACCTGCCCGACGCACACCACGAAAGGAGAGCGATTAGAGAGCGTTAGCGTACTCTGTTGCCAGATTCAACGCTCTGTTGTTTGAAGCACCGTTCTGTCCGAACCACAGACTTTCCATTCTGTTGTTCTCATTACGACCCTTCTTGTAATTGAGATACTCGTTGAAGCCGTTGTAAGCAGCCCACCAAGTACCACGAACTCCGGGCAAATCTTGCTTAGGCCCATGAATCGTAGCCAGAATATCGCTGATGACATTCTTTGTACGAGTCTTGAGATCCTCGTCGTTAGTCTTATCGACATTCAGCAGCATCTTGACGTACTTGCGAACGTCAGCCTGATTGAAGTCTCGACTAGCAAGAAACCGGAACTGTTCCGCAGTTGCCTCGAACTGAGCGTTGATATTGTCCATGATGTCACGGACGTTATCAAGGTTCGTTGCTGCACTACGAGTATGTCGGATTCTTAGTAAGCTACTCTGTTTGTGCTCGTGAGCAAAAGCCAGAGTGTTGACACATACGACACGGATGGGCGTATAGCCTACACGAATAGCAGTTGTGCCATCGTGACTGTTGGAGAGAAGAATAAACTTCCGCACCTCATCACCCTTGACAATTTCGCTAGGATCACGGTTCAACTGAGCCAAGGCCCAGACCTTCTGACCGCCACTTAGCGAACCACCCGTGTGGAGACTACACTCGCCAGCGTCTACGAACGGCTGAAACCACTCGAACGCATCCTTATTCTGAAGAGGCACATATCGTGGCCCGACAACCCCCAGAATAGTTCCGTCAGTCTTGCGATAGGTAGCCTTGGCAGGAACATCCTGCATACCATCCTTAGTCACAAGATCTTTGACGCCAACTTCCCAATCCAAACCTGAAGCAGTAATAGCTTCGCTGATTGTTGGAGCATTTTCCAATTTTTCACCAAGGCCATGCCAAGGTTCCGCTCCGGTGTAAAACATAGATTCAACATTAGCAGGCATTTTAGTTCCTTTCGTAAGAGTTTATTGCCTTTGTTCTCTCAGTATACCATATATATCGTCGAACGCAAGGGATATTCTTTAGAAAAAATAAAATAAACGTAAGTCGTTACCCAGTAAGGGTTTACGTCAGCCTTGCCCGCTGGCTTTACCATAACTACCCAAACCTTACAGTTTAGGTGTTACAGATATGATATGCCAAGATCACGTTCGCACAACTCTGGCATATTTCTATAAGCACATTGATCTCTCATATAAGAGTACACACCTATACATTTAGCGATAGGTAGTTCTTCTTTAATATTTTTAATAATGTGTTCTACTGTGCCACCAGAGCATATGAGATCGTCAATAATAATATACTGACGAGTACAAGCACCCTCAACAAGAAAATCCGAATATCCATCTATTTGCTTCCTTACAACAACGATATTCTTATTTAATAATTCTGCTATCTGTGGAACCACCATTAATCCACTAGTACCACAACAAGCGATAGCATCGTATGATCCGTCATACTTTTTAAGATCCTGATAAGTAGTCATAATCATTTTATTACGATATTTATGACTCAGTATTCTAGACGTATGGCTACATCCCTGTATAACCTTACCGTCTGGTGTTCTTCTGAACTCGTCTAGTTCTTGTTGTAATATATTCATACTTGTATAGCATTATATTCTTTTATCAGACTGAGCATTTGTCTTAGCTGTTTTTCTACGTCTTTTTTAAGTAGTGTCTCTCCACCTTGCCAGCGACATTTACGTTCAAACGTAGACATATTCTGATGAGAGGTGTGCCATAAGTTGTGTTTATTAGAGATAGTGATAATAAATTGTTCTAGCTTATCGCCTATTTTTCTTCGTACTGCTTTCTTAGCTTCTGATACGTTTGTGTATTCTTTGCCATCTACTTCATATACTGTAACTACTTTTTTTACATATTCTACAACTCTTACGTCCCTTTTGACTCTTCTTTTATTAATCATTATCTAGTCCAATCTCTAAAAAGTTCCAATCGTACGCCTACATTCATTGTATCATTTATCGGTCTGTTGTCAAGATGTATTGTCTTGTTGCATGTGAACGAACACCTAGTTGTCACACACCCATTACAAAATATCAAGAGTGCGACCAAACATAATCTATATACCATTCGATTACCTCCTTAAGAGTTATATCGTCATCCTCAAGGATTTTCTTTACCTTATCTGTCTCTACCTGATTCATCACACTCATTCTGTGATTTAAATAATCTAAGACTGTTGTTATCTTTTCTTTTTTATCCATAATAGCTCCGGCGAGAATCGAACTCACATTTGAGGTTTAGAAGACCACTGTTCTATCCGTTGAACTACGAAGCCAAATCAGAAGCCAGAGCCGCAGTCTTGGATATCCCCATTGACGCTGCGGCCCTGACTATCAGATTAGACTCCGGGAAGAATCGCGTCAGCCTTAGCTGATTCGACTACAAGAGTTGCCTTGTGAGCATCTCCTGCTTCCTTGACACCGATACCGAACTTGCGGTTCCGTGCCACTTTCCAACCTTGCTCTGAATATTCCTTGACACCATCCGACTTAACGAGAGTCAGAGTTTCCTCTGGCAAACCGTCAACGAGAGCCTGTCGAATTGTGTCCTCAACAACTTCAGTGTCAAGAGCAGATGCAGCAATCGTAACATTAAAAGAAAAAGCCTTCATAATAATCTCCAAAGTAAAAAGTGAACCAAACTGTAAAACCATTATACTATACTTATCGTCATGCGTCAACTATAAACTTTACATTTTCTCATCCTCCAATTCTTTATAGTATTCGTGCATATCAAACTCATCTACCAACGCTTCTGGGAAATCGCTCCAGTTACCCTCATAAAACTCATCCTTACCATTGTGCCAAATTCCGGCAAAACTCATTCCTGGCTCAAAATAGGACGCTTGTACGTCAAATCCTAAGACTACCAGCCTCTCATAGAATCCCAACGGAGGACTCCATGCACTATCGAACGTTATACTGAGTTCATTGTCTACCCTAGTTGGCTCCAGACCATACCCGTCTTTACAACCAATATCCCACTTTGTACCCCAGTTCTGTAAACGCCACAGGTACCAGCTAGTGTTGACATTATCATTTTCACTATAAGACCTACCCTCACCCATCAACTTTGTTGGATCACCGGGATCTCGTGGAGTAGGATAGAAGGTTTCGATAGTCCAATCATCTCGATAGGCTTTCTCGAACTTGTCCAGCATAGACTTATCATCATGTGTAATAGTCAGCTTATTTATGCACCAGTTAGGCATGGCAGACCTCCTCAAGTATGTGTACTCTGTTACCGTCCGTGACTAGACTATCAAAGTCATAATCATCCCAATCAAAATCACCGTCATCATCCTGTCGCTTCCAACGTGGCTCGACTATAGGATTATACGATAATCTTTCTAAATTGTCAATAGGTATACTATCTTTTTCTAGTATATCAAAATTATCACATTCTACCCAACCACAAACATCCTTCTTTCCTGCTGCATGAACTTTCTTGGCAGCATTTTTCTTATTGATTAGTGTGCAGCCTCTCATCTCAATCTGATACTTTTGTGGATCAAGATACTTGACTGTACCATCCCATGCTCGAATCTGCCAGTGCATGTAGTGCTGACCACGTTGCAAGTGAAATCGTACTCTGTATTTCATAATTATCTCCTTCTCCCTAGTATACATTATCGACATTCTATTGTCAAGACTTTAATACTGGCTGACTGAAACCATCTAAACTAATCTTATTAGATTAGGTATAACATAACTGGCGTCTATACGATGTTGGTCCAATCTTCCCCGGCCTAGCCGGAAGGTATAGAACTCGTTTGCAGAGTACGCTTCGCAAAGCGTCACCAGTTGTTTGTATTGTAGGACTTAGGTGAAACCCGTTCTAGGGCAACACTTTCCCGTATAGCTATCAGGCTGCCGAGGTGCTATACGCCTTATCCATCTTAATGTACGGCCATGAACACTGAGGACTTGCACCTCACAAGTATCTCCGAATGCTTGACGACAAAGCCTTATCGTATCACAATCTTGGGCTTGAATACTTGGGTAACTCTTCCGTGTCATGTATTGTAAGTATACTATATTTATCGTCATTGTCAATAGTATTCTTTAGTATTTTATATATATTTTTATTAATACTCGTAAGTCCTTACTCAGCAACAACTTACAACGACCATGCGGGCCCGGTTTCCTTTCATTCCTCAAAATCTTTATCGTCAGATCCTTCCAAGATATGATAGCATTCTTCTAGTATGTCCTCCGTTGCCCACACAGTTGTTTTCTTATCTGCACTAATATAGTCTTTACAACCACGTTCGTCTACATATACATATTCGTCTATCAATTCGCTCCCTGTCATGTAATCTAAAAACATTTTTATAACTATTTCTTTTTTGTTTAGATCCGTATTAAATACTTTCCTAAAATTACCAGATGCTATATAGACTTTCATGCTACTGCCTCCTTCTTGAGAATCTTTAGTGCTTCCGCTGCTTTGCTGCCCTTCGGCTGAACTCCGTGAATCAGCAGAGCAAAATCCTGATTTGCTTTTGTCGGGTCGCAAGCATGACTATCGTCGTTGTCAATCTCCAGACCAAGATCGGCGGCTTCTTGCTTGCTGAAAACAACCTTAGCAGATCGTAGACCATGCTCTGCAATCAGATGATCGTCACGACCACCGTATGATGCAGTCAGAACAAGATTAGTCGGCACAAGGTCACGACTACGAACCCAATACGTGAGAGACTTAGTGTAAGCATAGAATAAAACATCTTGATTACGCTCTGCGACTTTGATCCATGCCATGAAATACTTGTGACTGAACATATCACCAGACACATGAATACGCACGACACGACAATCCTTCGGCAGTGCTTCACATAATGAGTTTGCCATATCGTCAGACGTTGCTAGTGCATGAATAGCGTCGTGATTACGTTTCCGGCTGAGATACGTATTAGTGAACAATACTTCTTGACTAGCAGAAAAACAACGGAATTTTGTATCTGGCCCGTCCTTGATTCTGCGACTACCGTCTGCCTGTTCTTCGGCCTGAGACTTGCAGTTGAAAGCGAAAGGACAGTCTACCCCCGATAATATATCGAAAGAATAAACTTTAGCGGTAGACCGTCCTATCTTCTGACCCAACCACCGCTTGAGCACAGTCGTTGCGAGTTTGTATAGTTTTTTGAGTTTAGTATTAGCGGCTGAGAATTTCATCGTGGCGTTCTCCGGTGTGATGTTGCTTGTCCCCTCAGTATACTATATTATCGTCTGGTGTCAAGCATAATCTTTAGAAAATTTACTTTTTTGCTTGCTGGCTGTATCCATATAATCCAACCGGTAGGTTTGGGTAATACAAGAATGTGGTTTGGCACAGATTGTGCGGGCATGACCGAACCTAAGTCATTGCTGGGCAACAACTTAGGCCGGTTCACACACACCACGAAGAGAGCGTTACGCTACAACCGCACCGAATAGCGGCTTGCGGCAATTCTTTACACGTTCGCAATAGAACTGTCGGATTTCTCCATCATGCGTTTCACATGTTACGATGTGATTCGTACGCTGGAAAACCTTATCACCCTTGCGATAGTTGCTGATCCGATTCATTCGTTCCAACTTAGCATTAGAACGATACTCTACCGGCTCAAGAACCCGTGCGAGTACACGTTTGCTATCGCCATTCAGCGGTTGCATGTACTCAAAATTAAACACCTGTCCCGGTTTAGCTTCGCAGAGATTAGCCTTGAAACCACCGTAAACAGAATAGATACCAAACATTACCAAAGCACATGCTGAAACAATGATGATACCAACTGACAAAATCAAATTATCCATAGTTAAAAACTCCAAAGTGTGAAAAACCATATCTACATTCTACCACATGCCTGACACCGTGTCAAGCCCTAGTGAGAAATAACTTCTACAGGGTAACTTCTCACCGTCATTCCATCCTCAAAAGCTGTAATCCCATTTACATACCATTCCCAATTTTCTTGGCGTACATAAAAAGGACTAAACTTATTGATTCTGTCTTTTGTTGTGGGTGTTTTATGCCCACCATGTCTTAGCGTTACACTGTCGTCATCATGAATAGTGACAACGTCTGTACTGTATAACATGAAAGCCACGCTACCATCCGGCTTGATTCTTGCGGTGGTATTGTTGGCTACCTTGCGTTGCATTCTGTTATTCTTTCCTAAAACCAATTTTGTTGCTTCTGCGTGTGTCATAAGTATTTTCTCCTTACTTGTTATATCGACATTTTACCATGCAAAACTTTAGCTGTCAACAGAAAAATTTTAATTTTTTTTGAGCCCGCCCCGTTGCCGTAAGTCTTTATACAGCAACGAGTTACGCTTATAAAAAGTTAGGTGGAGCTGCTGATCCTTCAGTCAGATGTAGGCAGATTGTAAGGATAATTCCAATGATAAACGCTACCCCTAAAATTTTCATCGTTTCCTTCTGTTTTCCGTCATCTTCGTTCTCCGTGTAAAATACTGTTTGAGTTAATGACCACATCATAGCTACGCCAACTGTATATCCTATTACAATCGACATGAAATCTACTTCTATAATATTCATTCTGCTGTGTACTCCTCATAAGTAAAACTTTGAACACCTCGACGATATTGCTCCTCTACAATACCTGAAATCGCTGCTATGTTTTCTAGTCTGTTCTCCGCTGTACTAAGATCAATTCTAGGTACTGCTACCATTATCGACAAATTGTCTTGCTCCTCTCCAGTAATTTCATCAACAATATTGTTGCAATCGTAGTATCGAAAATTTGGATCCATCGCATTATTCATTGTAGAAGTTCCTCGCGTAAAGTATGTTTCCTGAAACCCTCATGCCGTCCTTGTCATCGGTTTCCCAACAACTCACATAGTATAATTGTACCAACCTAGTCGATAGCTTGTCAAGTATATCGTAAAGACTTTTTTCCTTGTGTTGATTCATTTTTCATCTCTGTATCGTCGGAGTAATTCTTTAGAACCTGATCGAACAATATTTTCCCAAGCCTCTACATCCTCTCCTCTCAATTTTGCCTTGGGGATTTCATCTCCTGCCCAACGAACCCAATCCTGTATATCTTCAGTCTCAAATTCATCGAAATAGTATGGCATGTCCATAGTTTAACCCCAATCTTCTGGATAGTCAATACAATCGTGGTAGCAATCCCATTCTGGCCCGTATGCGTACAGGTCGTCACATTCCTGATCCATGTCAGGCTGTCCGTCATCATCCCCGTCATAGAAGGCATGTTCGTACTGATCGTCCTCCATCATGTCGCGGCTGTCAAGACCATCAACAACGTCTTCATCCGAACGGTAAATGTTTTCAGCAGGTGTCATAATCATTCTCCAAGTGGTTAAGTGTTATACTCCAAGTATACATACATTATCGGCATTGTCAAGCGAAATCTTTATTTTTTTTCATAAATTGTGTCCAAGTAAATTTCCTCCGGCGTGATAACATAACCATACTCACAATTAGGGGTATAAACTCCGAAATATACTTTTCCGTTGTCGTACCCTTCGAACCCTACCATCATACCAAATATAGTGTAGATTGTCAACATCGTTTTTCTCCGTGTGGTATTGTTTCCCTTATATATATATTATCGACTTATTCCGGCCATAACCTTAATTAAAAGCAGAAAATTTATTCGCTTTCCTGGCTGGCTGTATCCATATTATCCAACCCTGTGGGTTAGGTGGTACATATGTACACCTACGTTCGGCAGCGGGCATCCCGGCTGTAAGTCGTTTACTGGTAAGGGTTTACACTCGAAACATCATTCTGGTAAACATATAAGTGAATAACAACACGTATCCCATCGAAACGATAGGGCCGTATTGTCGTATGATTGGCTCCAGGTCAATTAATGGTTGCATGCTATTCTCCGAATGGTGATTGCTCGTTGGTTGTCTCGTAATGTAAACGCAATGCCTCTAATCTTTTATCACTCCCAGGTTTACCAATAGGATTAATCATATTATCATTACTGCTAAGATACCTATCATTTACCTTAGCCTGTTCACTCTTTACAATCTTCCTCATAGCCTTTCTATTAAACTTATGAACAGTACCATCCTGCTCAATACCTTTCCATATCATCGTGCATTCATCCCAAGCAGCCGATAGCATAGGATATTTTCTCATTAGTGTTTCAGTATCAGTCATTGATAGCGTACTCCCCAGTGTTATAGTTTCTGATCTGCTGTAGTATATCAGCTACCTCGAAAAAGTCACGCCATCCAATAACATCCACACAACCTAGATGCTCATTGATTGGCTGGTCATATATGATTTCACTTGTTATCTCTGGGTCCGTGCCGAGAGTATACTTGAGAACAGCGACCTCAAAGTATCCAGCGTTGCCGCCGTAAGTACCACTGTGACATGCGACAGAAGCACCAAGACCATTAGAGAAATAGTAACGCTTAACATATCGACCTCCTTCGTGTGCAGTTGCCTCGAACCGTGTTTCATTTAGTTTCAGTGGGTTTACTCTGCAAGTTTTCATTTTATTCCTCAATGTGTGAAAGCCTGAAAGGTATCATAACATGCTGGGCTACCTTTTGTCTAGCCTCAGTCTCCGACATTGCTCCGACCTCTCCGATCTTGTTACCGTCCAGATCATACACGACCCAAACATTATTTCTGACTTCTGGCATGATGCAATTATTGTGACTCATCGACTAACCTCATATTCTTCTGTGATGATTTCGGTATGCTCTCCACATGCTGGGCAGATGTCTGAGCAATCGTCTGAGACGTATTCTCCACAGCAATCTGTGATGTACATTGTGACAACTTGAAATAATTCCTCAACTTGTTTTTTATCAAATACTTTCATTTTCTTTTCTTTCTTTTAGTGTTATTTGTTATATCGACATTATAGACTATAGACTTTAATTTTGTCAACCCCACTAGCGGGTGGTTCGTAATATTTTTTCGACCTTGCGTTTATCGACCATTTTTTCTAGGCGGTTGCGGATGATGCAACCCCGGACATTGGCTTGACGCCATGCCTTGACCAGAGCCTCTAATCGTTGGACCTCAGATTGTCGGACATTGGCCAGAGTCTCGAGGAATGACGTTCTATCTTGCATCACTTGATTGTAATCACCGAACCCCTCCACAGCGGGGCGGATGTCCAACTCGACCACGGTATTCTGTTTGCGATTATTGCAGACGCCGCACAGGGCTTGCAGATTGTCGAGAGTAGTTTTGCCACCCTTAGACTCTGGTGTGATATGATCGGCTTGCAGGGCGTCACGGTCACCGATACCACAAGCACGGCATCGGCCATTGTCACGGTCGATCACTTGCAATCGTAGGGCGGCGGGAATCGGTTGTTTGCGTCTCATAATGTTCTCGTGGTGTTTAGTGGTGGTGAATAATCCGAGTCTAATATATATCATCGACCGCTGCAAGGGGTAAACTTTACAAAATCTTAGGCGTGCCATACGCCGTCGATATTGTACATATCTAGCAGATTTTGAAAATACCGGACACGTAGCGGGTCTTGTGAGAAACCGCCATTATGGGCGAACCCGATAACTTTTTGAGTTGACCAACGAACCACAACCTGTCGGCTGTGAATGTCGATAACGCGTAGATCGGTAGTTTTTACGGTAGATTGTGAAAGTTGAATTTTCATTTTAGTTTTCCTTATAGAGTAAATTGTTTCTTATACCAATATATATATGCAAGTAGCGTGCCAAAACTAAAAAAACTTTTTATACTTGTTTTATAGTAGTATTCGTATTCTCATTATGAAACACGGTTTGCATTATGCTACATAGTGTAGCATTTTGCATTGCATTTTGCTACACAGTATAAGTCTGTACAGTATATTTGAGCATAGTTGTCTCATTTTAAGACAAGTTTAGTATAAAAACCTAAAAAGCGTATAGGTATAGATGTTTTTAAAGCATATCCCTACCATTGGGGGGTTATTTCATTTTCATACGCTTATTGAGATCGTGTCTCAAAAAGCCCGGGGCATGCAAAAATAGTAGGGAGCAAATAATATAAAAGTATTACCTAAACTTTTGGGGTAGCATTAAGATTACGCTTCCTTGTTTCGTTTCCTTTAGCCGCGTGTGCAGATCGTAGCATGCTGATTCTATTTTTCACAAGGTCAGGATACTTTTTCCTCAACCCTAGTTTCTTTTCCCACTCATATACAGAGTAACTAACCTTTTTACCATACCAATCTTGATTCGGTTTCCATCGACCCTTTGCTTCGTAATATTTACTTATGTCATGAAGATCCGCCTGATACTTGAGCCATATTTCTTCAAACTCTTGAGGGAAACTTCCTCTTCTATCTAGCATATTGTCCTTATGATTCCCTTTAGCCAAATGTTCCGCATTATAACATTTAGGATTATCACAAAGATGCCTTACTAATTCAGGATACTCTCCATGCTTTTCCCAATATGCTATTCTATGCTTAGTAAAAGTTTTGCCTTTTCCATCTATTCGTATTCGCATCCGAGTATATCCAGTTTTATGAACACAATTTGATTCTTTGCAAGGAGTACCATTATAAAATTTATCGTTACTCCATGTAAAGTTCTTTGCATATCCATCTAATTTAACTGCTTTTTCTAAAAAAGGACGAAGATCTTTTTCATTAGTAGCTACCCAAGTATTAAATAAAGAACATCTATTCCACTTATCTAAATATTCCCTTTCTTTCTGCATAACTTTATCTTCATCACATCTTTCGATGATAGCATACTTAATAGAAAATTCACTATCATGATATCTTTCTTGCAGTTCTTTATTAAAATGCTTATTTTTACTTAGCTCATTCTTATGAGAACCTAGTCTAGAACCAATACCCACACTACTACCAATGTAGCATTTGATATCATTTACTTTATAATCCCTTTTAGGATTATTATCATCATAATTCCATATAAAAAATATGGCATAGATACCACTAGTATTTTTAATAGACTTAAAATCTGATACTATTTCCCAGTTCTTAATATCACTATGATTTATTCTAATCTTTATATTTCTACTTTTTCTAATATTACTAAGCTGAGCATTACTGATAGAATATTTATTTCTTATATCTAAAGACGGAACTCCATTATTATAATCTTTTACAATTTCTCTTTCTTGCTGTCCCGTGATAAATACTTTACTTTTTCTTTTCTTTAAGTCTTTACTTCCTTTAGGTCGCCCCATGAGTCTGCTGTTTCCTTTACTTTATCGTTCCTGTGTCGTCCCTGTTTCTTTCGAATCTGTAATTTGCGTCTTTGTCTCCTGATCATATCTACCGTTATTTCTTCATTTCCTTTCTCACTTAACAAAGTCGCCAACTCCTTATCTTTCATCTTATTACAGTTTTCCGAGATATAACATAACTCTTCACTGCTCCATTTCTTGTACCTTTTCATAATTTATGCCTTAAAGTTGACAAATCGTGTAATAATAGTATTATAGTAGTACAATTTTAAATCGAGGCAAGGAATTTATTATGAATAAAGTAACGAATGTAAATTCTGTTTTGGAAACTAAAGCTTCTGGAGCACTGGATGTCACAGAAGATCTAAACAAACCAGACGGGAAAAGCATAGCAAATTTATTATATGACCAAGAAAAAAGCACCCAAGAAGAAGACAGCGAAGAAAAAACAAACGACTCTACCTAATGGTGTTGATGAACAAGAATTTTTACAAGTATTAGATAACATTAGCAAAAGACTTGGACACAAATTCAAATTCGGATACCATAGTTACGAGGACATGAAACAACAAGCAGCAATTTTTGCTCTTGAAGGATTAAACAAATATGATAATAAACGTCCCCTAGAAAACTTTCTTTGGACCCACGTAAGAAATAGATTATTTAATTATAAACGTGATAATTATCAAAGGCCCGACAAACCCTGCTTATCTTGTATTTTCTACGACCCTCACTGCAAAAATTCTACAAATCAATGTGAAGAGTATAACGACAAAACTAATTGTGGTGAATATAATACTTGGAATAATCGTAATACTAATAAAAAGAATATTATGAGACCCGTAGGAATAGAAGACCTTACTGCACAAAACGTTTCTATACCAAAATTATCTTCAGAACAATCTATCTTAGATATAGTATCCAACGAACAAATCCTTAAGATACTAGATGAAAACATCCCAGCACAACATAGACCAGCATATTTAAAATTACGATATGGAGACAAGGTATATAAAACAGAACTCAATAAACTCTTAGAATGTATTAAAGAAATCCTCAAAGAACATAATTATGAAATCTAAAACCCCGCCAAGAAAACGTGGACAATTAAGTTTAGAAGAAGAACAATATATTAGAGAACATGTAGCCACCCTACCTGTACAACAAATTGCAGACAATTTAAATAGAACAATTAAACCAGTAGAACGATATATCAGTGAATCTAAAATTGGACTTAAATCTAAAGACGAACAAGAGAATGATACTACATTACGACAAAAATTACATGCTAAAACCTTTTGGATAGAAATTACCAAACAATTCGACAAATCCACAGGAGAACTACAATACTTTGAAGACACATGGATAGGTCTAGTAAAACAATTTAGAGAAGACGTACTACCTGCAGAAGAACTACAAATCAAACAATTTATAACCATAGACATTCTTATCAACAGATCTATGAAAGAAAGAAAACGCCACATATCTGATACTGAAAAATTACAAGATGAAGTAGATAAAGAATATAAATTACCAGAAGATGTTCGTGATACCCCTAAACTTGTCAATCTGGAAACCCAACTATCATTTGCCCGTAACAGCATAGCCAACTATACAAACGAATATACTAAACTATTAAATGAACAACAGAAAATAAGTAAAGATTTAAAAGCCACCAGAGAACAACGAATTAAACGTATCGAGGATGGTAAAAGCAGTTGGATCGGATTGATTCGTATGCTAGAAGACGAAGAGATCAGAGAAAAGGAAGGACGAGAAATGGAAATTATGGCTATGGCTGTAGATAAAAATAAAAAACTCATATCAGAATACCATGATTATGCTGATGATACCGTAGACAGTCCATTATTAACCCCAGAGACAGTACTAGAAAAGGACAAGGAATAATATAATGAAAACTGCCATTATAACAGGAGTAACAGGACAAGATGGCTCATATCTATCAGAACTACTATTAGAGAAAGAATATAACGTAATAGCATGTCATAGAAGATCCAGTACAAATAATCTAAATCGTATTAATCACCTACTCTCAAATCCCCGATATAAACTAACTGAATTTGATCTTACTGATCCTAGTGGAGTTACTCAAACAGTTAATAAATACCAACCAGATGAGTTTTACAATCTTGCTGCACAATCTCATGTTGGAACTAGTTTCAAGCAACCTTCAACCACGTTTGAAATAAATGCTATAGGTGTAACCAATATATTGGAGGCTATACGTCACCACTCTCCTCATACCAAGCTTTATCAAGCAAGTACAAGTGAGATGTTTGGGCGAAACTATTCAAGCGAGAAAGATGGTAAGAAATATCAAAATGAAAATACAGAAATGCTACCGCAAAGTCCTTACGGGGTTTCAAAACTTGCTTCTCACAATATGGTGGAAATCTATAGGTCTGCTTATGGCCTTTTTGCTTGTTGTGGTATATTGTTTAATCATGAAAGTTCTAGAAGAGGCGAAAATTTTGTAACTAGAAAAATTACAAACTATATAGGAAAGTTAGCAAGGGGCGAAACTAAGGAGCCTTTAAAGTTAGGTAACTTAGAAGCTCATCGTGATTGGGGTCATGCTAAGGATTATGTGCGGGCCATGTGGATGATGTTACAGAATAGTGAAGCTGAAGATTTTGTAATAGCTACAGGAGAAACACACAGCGTACAAGAATTTTTAGATTTAGCATTTAAAAGTGTACAATTAAACCCAGAGGAACATGTTAAGATAGATCCTAATCTTTTCAGACCAGCAGAGGTAGATTACCTTTGTGGTGATGCTACTTTAGCAAAGGAAAAGTTGGGGTGGGTTCCTAATATGAATTTTAATGATTTGATAGAGGATATGGTTAAAAGTGATGTTCAGAAGAAATTACGGTGATCCACAATATAAAAAATGGAGACAAGCAGTATACAGGCGAGATAGCTATTGTTGCAGATGGCCAAATTGTAAAGTGAATAAGAAGTTGAATGCCCATCATATAAAAACCTGGGCTCATTATCCTGGTCTCAGATTTGAAGTAGCAAATGGAATTACATTATGCAGATATCATCACAATTTAATCAAAGGTCAGGAAGCATTATACGAAGCCACATTCTTAAAGATACTAGCCAATGATAGACTTCAGTAATTTTCACATAATAGTAGATACTAGAGAACAGCAGCCGTGGGCATTTGAAAAAATGGAACAGACGGTAGCTAAATTAGATACAGGAGATTATTCTTTGAAAGGACTCGAAGAGTTATTTTGTATCGAAAGAAAAGGAAATGTAAGTGAGTTTGCAAATAATATTACGGAAAAAAGATTCAAGGATGTTGTAGAAAGATTGTCTCAATTTAAGTATCCTTTTTTATTATTTGAATTCGATTTAGAAGATGTACTCCAGTATCCAGTAGGGTCTACTGTACCTAAACGGATGTGGAGCAAGCTAAGAATTAGTCCTAAGTTTATCCTTAAACATATTAATGAATTACAAATACTACATAATGTTAAAATTGTTTTTTGTGGCAATGCTGCAAATGCAGAAAAAGAAGCATTAGCAATCATGAGAAAGATATATGAGCATCACGGACAACCAAAAACAGATATTTGATGATGCATGGCTAGGTCTGGGGGATCTGTCGAAGATCCAAGTACCTACGAATCCAATGATCCATAGGACTGAGAAGGAGATTGAGAACCCAGATCTACACCTTATGAGATTGTTACGTGATCCAAAGTATGTAGGGGCAACTTGTAAATTATTATTTAATATAGAGTTGCATCCTATGCAATGTGTTATATTACAGGAATTTTGGAACAGACCATTCCCTATGTATATAGCTTCTCGTGGTTGGGGTAAATCGTTTCTTTTAGCATTGTATTCAGTATTAAGATGTACCTTTAATCCGGGCACTAAGATTGTAATTGTAGGTGCTGCGTTTAGACAGAGTAAAATTATATTTGAATACATGGAAACTATGTGGAGGAACAGTCCAATTCTTAGGAGCATATTTTCTGGTAATGAAGATGGGCCGAGAAGAGATGTAGATAGGTGTACGATACGACTTGGTGATAGTTGGACCATTGCGGTTCCTATGGGCGATGGCAGCAAGATTAGAGGACTCAGAGCACATATTATTATCGCTGACGAATTCGCATCAATATCACCAGATATATATGAAACAGTTGTTGCAGGTTTTGCTGCTGTTTCTGCTAGTCCTATTGAAAATGTTAAAGAAGCAGCGAAGCGTAAGGCTATGACAGAAGCTGGAATATGGAATGAACAACTAGAAGCATTAGATACAAAGATGGGAAACCAAGCTATTATATCAGGTACGGCTGATTATAGTTTCAAACATTTTGCTCAGTATTGGAGAAGATATAAATCTATAATTGAAAGCAAGGGAAACAGACAGAAACTTGAGGATCTTTTTAAAGGTGAAGTTCCAGATAATTTTAATTGGCAAGATTATAGTATTATTAGGATACCCTATGAATTAATACCAAAGGGTTTTATGGATGACAAGCAGGTAGCTAGAGCTAAAGCTACAATTCATACTGGTATTTATAATATGGAATACGCTGCGTGTTTTACAAAAGATAGCGATGGATTTTTTAAGCGAAGTATGTTGGAAGCATGTGTGGCTAATGAAGGTAATCCTATTATTATTGGAGAAAAAACAATATTATTTGATGCTACTACTCAAGGTAATGTTCATAATCAGTATGTATATGGTATTGATCCAGCGTCAGAGAAAGATAATTTCAGTATAGTTATTTTAGAGTTACATCCAGATCATTCTAGAATTGTGTATTGTTGGACTACTAATAGAAGTAATTTTAAAGAGAGACAAAAATCAGGTCTTACTAATGAACATGATTTCTATGGTTTTTGTGCAAGGAAGATTAGAAATCTTATGAGGACATTTCCTCCGAGAGTAATTGGTATGGATGCTCAGGGTGGTGGTATTGCCATCGAAGAGGCTTTACATGATCCTAAAAATTTAGAACCTAATGAACAATTGATATGGCCAGTTATTAACTATGAAAAAAGTAAAGACACAGATTCGCAACAAGGTTTACATATTTTAGATATGGTTCAATTTGCTAGGGCAGATTGGACAGCGCAAGCTAATCATGGATTGAGGAAAGACTTTGAAGACAGAGTTTTACTATTTCCAAGATTTGATCAATTAACTCTAGGATTAGCATTAGACGAAGAAGGTCAAGATATACTAACTTCTGATCTGAGTCCACTATATGATAGTTTGAGTGAATGCATTTTAGAAATAGAAGATCTTAAAAATGAACTTACTACTATTGTTATGTCGCAAACTAGTACAGGAACAGGAGCAAGAGACAAATGGGATACACCAGAGGTCAAGTTGCAAACAGGTAAGAAGGGTCGATTAAGAAAAGATAGATATAGCTCCTTGGTAATAGCAAATATGTTAGCTAGACAGACAAGACAGCAATTAGCTAGACCGGACTATGATGTTATAGGTGGAAACAGGACAGAAATAGTGAATCAAGAGGGAGATATGTACAAAGGCCCAGAATGGTTCACTGGAGGAGCAAATGACGATTTTTATACTGGCATATACAAATAAAAAGTGTATAATAAGTTAATGGAATTGCAATACTATTACAATTGAAATGAGATTATGAGTAAAAAATACCCTAAAAGTGACGCCGTTCAGGATCAATCTTTAGTAGGCGAAGAGGCTTACGTAGCATGGGGAGATGATTTAGCTTCTAAACAAGAAGCTTTAAGCAAATCCTCAGAGTCTATGGAAGAATACGTTGGTATAGATCATAGCACAGCAACTCGTAGACACGGATTAGATTACTCTAACCTTTCTACGAATACTTCGGGCAAACCAGGATTAACCCGTGCAGACTATGACTTCTTCAGACCAGACGAAGCAGTACCTCGCAAAGTCAAAGGAATAATCAAAAGGGCTGAGGATATTTACCAAAGGGTCGGTTTGGTTAAAAATGTTGTTGACCTAATGGGGGACTTTGGCGCACAGGGTATTAGATTAGTTCATAAGAATAAAAGGATTGAAAGATTTTACAGAAAATGGTTTAAGAAATGCGCAGGCAAAGATCGTAGCGAAAGATTTCTTAATAACCTTTATAAGAGTGGTAATGTAGTTATAAATAGACAGACAGGAAAATTAAGTTTAAAAGTTGCAGATAAACTATTTAAAAGTGTTGCATCTCCAGACTTATTAATTCATGATTTAGAAAGTGTACAGCTTGAAAAAAGAGAAATTCCATGGAGATATACATTTATAGATCCTGTTTATGTAGAAGTATGTGCAGGTTCCCTATCTTCTTTTGTTAGTGATAAAAGATATGAGCTAACCATACCTGCTACTTTACGCAAAATGATTAATGCTCCTAAAAGTCAAGCAGAAAAAGATGTTATAGCTCAATTGCCTGATGCTATTTTAGAAGCAGCTACATCTAGAAAATCATACCCATTAGATCCACAAAAGACTATGGTCTATCATTATAAAAAAGATGATTGGCAAAGATGGGCTTTTCCTATGATCTATTCTATTATGGATGATATTACCGTAATCGAAAAGTTAAAATTAGCAGATATGGCAGCTTTAGATGGTGCTATTTCTAATATTCGTATATTTAAGCTAGGAAGTTTAGAGCACAAGATTGCTCCTACGAAAGCAGCAGCAGCAAAACTTGCTAATATTCTTGGTAACAATGTTGGCGGAGGCACGATGGATTTAGTGTGGGGTCCAGATATTGAACTATTAGAATCTCGAACTAATGTACATCAATTTTTAGGTGAAGCAAAATATACGCCACATTTAAATTCAGTATATGCTGGCCTAGGTATTCCTCCTACTCTTACCGGAACCTACGGGGCTGCAGGTACAACAAATAACTTTATCAGTTTAAAAACTTTGACACAAAGACTACAATATGGTAGAGATATGTTAACAGAGTTTTGGGAAAGAGAAATCGCACTAGTTCAAAAGGCTATGGGTTTTAGAGCACCAGCTAAAGTAGAATTTGATAGAATGGATTTATCTAATGAAGAATCAGAAAAGGCTCTACTAATTCAACTAGCAGATCGTAATGTAGTATCAGATGAACTGTTGCAGACACGATTCGGTTTTGATCCAGACATGGAAAAAACAAGATTAAACAGAGAAGCTAGAGAGAGAAAGAAAGATAGAATGGTTGGAAAAGCTAGTCCTTATCATGATCCTGAACCGGAAAACGCACTCAAGAAAATAGCTTTACAAAGCGGAGTTGCCTCACCTAGTGAAGTTGGACTAGAACTTGATCCTAAGAAAGAAGGAGAGAAAAGTTCACTCGAAATGCGGGAAAAGCCAAAACCAACAAAGTTGGCAAAAGATTCGCCAGAATCTTTGCCTGGAGAACCGCAGCAAGGACGACCCAAATTATCGAAAGATACAGAGAAACGAAAAGAACGAACGTTCTCGCCTCAGACAGGAGCATCATTGCAGCTATGGGCTACCGAAGCTCAGGGAAAGATAAGCGAAATTATAAACCCAATATTACTTGATTTCTTTGGAAAAAATAATCTCAGAAGTTTATCTAATGATCAACTAAAAGAGCTTGAAGACGTCAAGAGTAGTATTCTTTTCAATATCAAACCATTCTGCACAATAAATTCTGAAACGATTACGGAAAAATTAAATGACTTAAATTATACACAGTTGACTACTTATAGTGTATGGTTAAGACAGTTGGCCTCACAATTAAATAGGGATTTGTCTGTTGATGATCAAAAGCAGGCAAAGTCTAGTTTTTATTGCACATTGAATAACAAATAAAAGGTATACTTTATGATTATATATCCGCAAGAAACTGATGATGGTTTAGCAGCAAAGATTACTGCTTCTACTAGTATTTCATATGCCTCTATAGTAGAACCATGCGATATCACACCAAATCAAAAATCTAAAATTAAAGTGTCTGCGTCTGTTAGTGACGCTGATTTATATTATGTTCAATCCATTTTAGTTAGTTCTTCATGGAATAGAAATGATGATATTTTCGACAGAGCTGAAGTTTGGGCAGCCAGAGCAACTCCAGAAGATAAACCTACTAATTTAGAACATGATGAAAATACAATAATTGGTCATATTACATCAAATTGGCCTATTGATACAGAAGGCAAGACTATTGCTGAAGATATCGATATGGATGACCTTCCAGAAAAATTTCATATTGTTACTGGATCAGTTATCTATAAGGCTTATAGTACTCCTGAACTCAAAGAGAGAGCAGAAAGACTGATTGCTGAGATTGAAAATGGCACAAAATATGTCAGTATGGAGTGTTATTTCAAAGGTTTCGATTACGGCTTAACAAATAAAATTACAGGTGAATATAAAGTTTTAGCTCGTAATGAAGACACATCCTATCTCACAAAACATCTTAGAGCATATGGTGGTTCTGGTGAACAGGATAACTATAAACTTGGTAGAGTTTTGAGAAGTATTACTTTTAGTGGTAAAGGTTTTGTTGACAAGCCAGCAAATCCGGATAGTATAATATTCCAGAGACAACTAATTGATGATTTATTGGAAGAAAAAAATGACAATTTATTAAATTCAGGTGTAGTACATAATAAGCCCATAACTAGCGAAGACACGGAGAATATCATTATGAGTGAAAATATCGAAAAACAAGTTGCAGAAATTAGTGATAAGTTAGACACTGTTGCAGCTAGTTGTGAACATACTGAAGAAGCAAAAACGTTAGCTTCTGAATTAGAGAAAACCAACCAAACCCTAGAGGCAGCTATGAAAGAAAAAGACGAAATGCTCGAAGCCAAGTCTGAGGAGCTAGAAGCTCTCTCCATGAAGATGGATGAAGAGAAAGCTAAGAAAGACGAAGAAATGGCTAAAAAAGAAGAAAAATCAAAGTCTGAGCTTGAAGAAGTATTAGCAAGCAAGACAGAACTCGAAGAAGCTCTTAAAGCCGCACAGACCTCTCTTGAAGAAGCCAACGAAGTTATCGCTGGTTATAAGATGAAGGAAGAAGAACAGGCCAAGAAAGAGAAAATGATGAGTAGAAAAGCCAATTTGGTTGAAGCGGGTCTCGATGACGACGCTGCTTCCGCTGCTGTTGAGAAATTTGAAAGTCTCGATGACGAAGCATTTGAATCTATGACTTCACTTCTTGCTGCTATGAAGCCTGCACAGGCTGAAGAAGTAGAAACTGAAGTAGAAGCTGAGGCAGGAATGCCACCAGCTCTTAAAGAAGCTTTAGAAAAGAAGAAGAAAGAAGAAGAAGGCAAGGCTTCAGAATCAGACGAACTTGAAGAAGCTGAATCAGCTTTAGAAGAAGTTGAAGCTGAAGAAACAGTTGATCTGAGCGTTGGAAGTGACGAATCAGAAACAGAATCAGCAGAAGCTAGTGTTCGCGCAGAACTTGTAGAATTTGTAAGTGCTAGACTCGGTAACACCTCAAAATAGGGAGATAAAAACATGGCTCTAAAACCAGATCGTATTGAAACTCAAACTGATGTATCTTTCTTCTCGGACGCAACTGCTACTCGTGGTGGTGTTGCTTCTGTCAAGACAGCTGGATCAGGCGTTTCTATGGATGATTCCAGTGCAGTTATTGAATACACTGCAGCTTTAGCAAATGCTAATCCTGTTGGTATTCTTGTTAATGATGTCGTAGATCTCGACCTTACTCGTCAGCATATTAACTGGCATAAGGACGAAGTCCAAAAGGGTGGCAAAGTTACTTTGCTACAAGTTGGTCAGGTTACCACAAGTAACATTGATTCCGGTGCAGTTCCATCTGCAGGTTCCGGTGCCTTTGTTCACAACAACGGTAACATTTCAACTACAGGCGGTGGCGCCAGAGTTGGAACATTTTTGAGTAGTAAAGATTCAGACGGTTATGCCAAGGTCGCTATTAACATTGCCTAACTTTAAAAAGGAGAAATTTAACATGTCAGCAGAAACTAAAGCATTTCAACCTACTCCAGAATTGACTGATCTTTTGGTCAAGTCTGGTTCGCAGCACAGAGAGACTTCTCTTGCAGCTAATGCAGAATTTGCAAAAGCCCTTGAGCAGCCACTCCGTCAAGGTGTACTTAGTGGAAACATTCTCGATGGTATCTTCGAACCAATTCAATTGGCTCAAAGTGCTACTCCTGAGTTCCCACTTGATTTCTTAGCCCCAGGTACAGAAAAGGACTTTGTTGCCTATACTGTTCCTAATCATGGCTATATTCCAGAACGTCACGTCGAAGGCGATTACGTCATGGTTCCTACTTTTGATATTGGTGCAAGCATCGACTATCTCTTAAAGTATGCTCGTGACGCTCGTTGGGACGTAGTCGGTCGTGCAATGGAAGTTCTCGAAGCTTCTTTTGTCAAGAAGATGAATGACGATGGATGGCACACGCTGCTTGCAGCTGGTGTTGATCGTAACATCGTTGTTTATGATAGCGATGCAGCTAGTGGCCAGTTCACTAAGAGACTTGTTTCTCTTCTTAAGACTGTCATGCGTCGTAATGGTGGTGGCAACTCTGCTAGCAACAACAGAGGCGCTCTCACTGATTTGTATGTCTCTCCAGAAGCTATGGAAGACATTCGTAACTGGGGTGTTGATCAGGTCGATGAAGTTACTCGTCGTGAAATCTATACCGCTGCTGATGGCAGTGTCAATAGAGTCTTCGGTGTTAACTTGCATGATCTAGACGAGCTTGGCAATGGCCAAGAATACCAGAACTTCTACGGTACTACTTTAGGTGCTGGAATGCCTTCTGGTCACAACACTGAAATTGTTGTTGGTCTTGATCTTCGCAAGAGAGACAGCTTTATCATGCCAGTTCGTGAGCCAGTACAGATCTATGAAGATGATACCCTTCATCGTCAGAAGAGAGCTGGTTTCTACGGTTGGGCTGAGCAAGGCTTTGCTGTTCTCGATAACAGACGAGTTCTTCTTGGTTCTCTATAATCTATCTTTATAGATGTTAATAGGAAAAGCCGCCCACCAAATGGGTGGCTTTTTTTATGCTCGGGTGTATCTTATAAGTATACTAACTCTACAAAAGGTAAATTATTATGGGAGCAAGTCTTTACAATTTTGAGATTGAACAAGGCTCATCATTCAAAATGTCTTTGATTTATAAAGACAGTGCTGGAGCCGTTATAGATCTAACTGGTTGGTGTGCTAGGCTTACTTGGAAAACCAGCGCAAATCTCACACAAACTTTTGATAGTTCTAACGTTAATAAAACTTCTTATGATTTTAATATAGAAGGATCTTCAGGTAAGATTAATTTACTATTTCCTGCTGGTACTACCAATGGATTTGATTTTAATACTGCCAAATATGACTTAGAATTACAGTCTGATGAAGATCATTATAGCCAAGGTGGTAAATTTGTTACTAGACTACTGTATGGTACTGTCACTATACAGAAACGTTATAGTAAATCTAGTACAGCCTTGGAGTGTAATACCTAATGAGTGATTTTACTCTAGAAATTTCCGATGTAACTACTACATTAGAAATAGAAACCTCTACAGAAGATAATACTGAAAATTTAGAAGTAACTAGTACAGTTGTTAATACTGTTGAGATTCAAACTGGATTTTCTTCTACTGTTAGTTATGCTACTGAAGTTGTTGGGTTAAGTACTTATATAGCTAATAATATGCCTATTACTCTTAGTGGAATGGCTACTATTGCTGGTACTGGAACAAATAGCCCTTTAAATCTTTACCATGCTATAATTGATGGTGGTTCTCCGTAGTTATACAATATAGGATAATATCATGCCAGTTAATAATACGATTAAATTAAGAAGAGGGACGGATTGGAGTAGTAATCCTGTATTAGCACAAGGTGAACCAGGATTTGATACTACTAATAATATTTTAAAAGTAGGAGATGGAACTACAGCGTGGAGTGGTTTAAATCCTATAGGTAGTGGATTAGATTATTTACAATCTCACCCTAATATTTCAGCAGCTAGTTCATCAGATAATAGTGGTCGTACATATATTCAAGATATTTTGCTTGATAGTAATGGCCATGTTATAGGTATTACTACGGCTACAGAAACTGGTGCTCTTACAGAAACTAATGACCTGTCTTCATCTGTTACTTGGGTTAATGTGCCAGATGCTAATATCACGGAAAGCTCTGTTATTCAACATAGTGGAGCATTAAGACTTACGGAATCTCAAATAGTAGATCTACAAAATTATTTAACATCATTTACCGAAACAAATAATTTATCTTCAGCAGTTACATGGGCAAATGTCCCAGATAGTAATATTACCCAAAGCTCTGTAGTTCAACATACGGGTGCTTTACGTATAACAGAATCACAGATAGTAGATTTGCAAAATTACTTAACTTCTCATCCTACTATAGGATCAGCTGCTTCTTCTTCTGATAATAGTGGTAGAACTTATATTCAAGACATTTTATTAGATAGTAATGGTCATGTAATAGGCATAACTACAGCCACAGAAACTGTTACAGATACTAATACAGAATATACAGCAGGAACAGGGCTATCATTAGCAAGTACAGAATTTAGTATAAATCCTAATTTAATTAATAGTAGAACTGAAGTAACTAGTACAGATTCAGATTATTTATTAATTTGGGATGCTACAGATTCACAACTTAAAAAAGTAGATGCTGGTGAGTTTAGGGGTGGAGGAGATATTGTAGATGATACTACTCCTCAGCTCGGTGGGAATTTAGATATTAATTCTAAAAATGTTACAGGAGCTGGCCATATAGATATAACTGGATCAGGTCATTTTTCTTCTCTGATTAGGGCTGACAGTTTTATTAAGGATGGTGGAACATCTAGTCAGTTTTTAAAAGCTGATGGAAGTGTTGATAGTAGTACCTATCTTACTTCTTTTACAGAAACCAATGATTTGTCTGCTGCTGTAGTATGGACCAATGTACCAGACGCTAATATCACTGAAAGTTCAGTAGTTCAACATACTGGAGCATTCAGAATTAAAGAGTCTCAAGTTGTTGACCTGCAATCCTACTTAACATCAGAAACATTTACATCTGTTGTTCAAGACATCACTCCACAGCTAGGTGGAAATTTAGATCTAAACTCTAAGGATCTAATTGGCGCTGGTGACATCGATACATCCGGTAATATATATGTTAGTGGAGATTTTAGAACTGCCCACTCATCTGTCGGTCATTACCTTTCGATATCTGACGATGGTGGCGTAAAAAAAATAGCTAGTCCCAATTCTGATATGAGGTTAGTTGGAGGCGGTAGTCAAGATACTAGAGCAAATATACAGGTAACAAATACTAATGGAGTTAAAATAGAAGGTGAATCTATTTCAGCTACAGATATAACAATAAATACACGACATGTTGATGCAAATATCATTGTTCCTACTGGAAACCTTGGTCTTGGGACAGATTCTCCAGCTCGTAAATTACATGTCGTTGGTGATGTAGAATTTTCTGGTACTATTTACCAAAGTGGTTCAGTATTTCAAGGCGGCGGTGGAGGCGGATCTACTTTAACAGAAGAACAGGTAGAAGATTTTGTCGGAGGTATGGTTACGGGTAATACTGAAACAGGTATCACTGTAACCTATCAAGACGCTGACGGAACCTTAGATTTCGTAGTAGCATCACAGACAGATGAAAACTTTACTACAGCAGACCACAGTAAACTAGACGGTATAGAAGCTAGTGCAGATGTCACCGACACCGCTAATGTTACCTCTGCTGGAGCGTTGATGGACAGCGAGTTAACAGACTTAGCTGGTGTTAAAGGAGTCACGATCTCTACATTGCAAGTGAAGCCATCCGAAGGAGCATTCGCTGATGGAGACAAGACAAAGTTAGATGCTATTGAAGCTAGTGCAGATGTAACAGATACAACAAACGTTACTGCTGCTGGTGCTTTGATGGACTCCGAGGTTACAAATCTGTCACAGGTTAAGGCTTTTGATTCTTCAGATTACGCAACTGCTGCACAAGGCACTAAGGCTGATAGCGCACAACAGCCACCGTCTGAAGGAGCATTTGCAAACGGAGATAAAACAAAGCTTGACGGCATAGAAGCTAATGCTACCGCTGATCAGACCGATGAAGAAATACAAGACATCGTCGGTGCTATGTTGACAAGTAATACCGAAACAGGGATTACAGTAACTTATCAAGACGCTGATGGTACTATTGACTTTGCTGTATCGTCTCAAACAGACGAGAATTTTACTACAGCAGATCACAGTAAATTGGATGGTATAGAAGCTTCTGCTGATGTAACTGATGCAACTAATGTTGATGCAGCTGGTGCGGTCATGAATAGTGATACTTCTACTGCGAGCATGAGTTTTGTAGTTGATGAAGACAATATGTCATCTGATTCAAACACTAAGGTTCCTACTCAGCAGTCAGTAAAAGCCTATATTGATGGTGGTGGTTTTTTGACTGCTCATCCAAACATAAGTGCTGCTAGTTCTTCTGATAATAGCGGCAATACTTTTATTCAAGATATTACACTTGATAGCAACGGTCACGTTACTGCTTTAACTACAGCAACAGCTAGTGCTGGAGGTGGCGGTGGTATAGGGAATGTAGTTGAAGATACTACGCCACAGCTTGGTGGTAATTTAGACCTTAATTCTAAAGATATCACAGGTACTGGAGACATAGACGTAACTGGTTCTGGTCATTTTAGTGCAAAGGTTGAAGCTGATAGTTTTGTTAAAGACGGAGGTACATCTAGTGAATTCCTAAAGGCTGATGGTAGTGTAGATACCAATACGTATTCTACTACAGACACACAGCTTACAGAAGAACAGGTAGAAGACTTTGTTGGTGGTATGCTTACAGGAAATACAGAGACAGGAATTACTGTTACATATCAAGATGCTGATGGGACCATAGACTTTGTAGTAGCTAGTCAAACCGATGAAAACTTTACTACAGCAGATCATAGTAAACTAGACGGCATAGAGGCGAGTGCAGACGTTACAGACACAGCTAATGTGACTAGTGCTGGTGCTCTTATGGATTCTGAAGTTACAAACCTATCTGAAGTTAAGGCTTTTGCTTCATCAGATTATGCTACGGCTGCTCAAGGAACCAAAGCTGACAGTGCTCAACAACCCCCATCTGAGGGTGCTTTTGCCAATGGAGATAAAACTAAGCTGGATGGTATTGAAGCAAGTGCAGATGTCACAGATACTGCTAATGTTACCTCTGCTGGTGCGTTAATGGATAGTGAGCTCACAGATCTTGCAGGAGTCAAAGGTGTTACTATTTCTACTTTGCAAGTTAAGCCTTCAGAGGGTGCGTTTGCTGATGGAGATAAAACTAAACTAGACGCAATTGAGGCTAGTGCTACTGCTGATCAAACAGACGAAGAGATACAGGATATTGTCGGAGGTATGCTGACAGGAAATACTGAAACAGGTATCACTGTTACTTACCAAGATGCTGATGGTACTATTGATTTCGTTGTAGCGTCTCAAACTGATGAAAACTTCACCACTGCAGATCATAGTAAATTAGACGGCATAGAAGCTAGCGCAGATGTAACTGACACAGCTAATGTAACATCCGCAGGAGCGTTGATGGACAGTGAATTAACTGACCTTGCAGGCGTTAAAGGCGTTACAATTTCTACATTGCAAGTTAAACCTTCAGAGGGTGCTTTTGCTAATGGAGATAAAACCAAGTTAGACGCTATTGAGGCTTTAGCAGATGTAACTGATGCAACTAATGTTAATGCTGCTGGTGCTGTAATGAACAGCGATAGCACTACCGCTGGAATGAGTTTTGTTGTAGATGAAGATAACATGGCCTCAGATTCTGCGACAAAAGTACCGACACAACAATCTGTTAAAGCATACGTAGATGCTAATGCTGGTGGTGGTGGCAGCATGACAACTGTTAAGGGTAATGGCAGCCAAGTGGGTGGTGCTGATATTGTCACACTAGACTTTTCAGATAAGTTTACAGTTGCTGAAAGCCCAGATACAGAGATAAATATAGGATTATCAACTGAAGTTTTATCGTCTGGCGATTTAAGCACTACGCTATCTGGCACCACAGGTATACATATCGCTTATAATTCTAGTGCAGATGCAATTGGGATTAATGTGGACCCTACATTGATTAGTTCACGAACAGAAGTCACTAGTGCTGACGCTGATTATTTATTGGTTTGGGACGCAACGGACTCAGAACTTAAAAAAGTGGATGCTGGAGAATTTAGAGGAGGAAGCACTCTTACTGAAGAACAAGTAGAAGATTTTGTTGGAGGTATGGTTACAGGAAATACTGAAACTTTTATTACTGTTACTTATGAAGATTCTGATGGAACACTTGATTTTGTCGTTCCTGTAAAAGATGAAGATAACATGGCTTCTAATAGTGCTACGCACTTAGCCACACAGCAATCTATTAAAGCTTATGTTGATGCTAATGCTGGTGGTGGTGGCAGCATGACAACCGTTAAAGGTAACGGTAGTCAAGTTGGTGGAGCTGATATAGTTACGTTGGATTTTTCTAGTGAGTTTGCTGTTACTGAATCTCCCGACACAGAAATAAATATAGCATTATCCAGTGAAATTCTATCTTCTGGAGATTTAAGTACTACCTTATCTGGTAGTGCTGGTATTTCTTTAGCTTATGATTCTAGCGCAGATGCTATTGGTCTTAATGTAGATATTAATGGTTCTACAGATCTTACAGCTCCAGCTGTAGGAGATGAACTAATTATATCAGATGCAAGTGATAGTAATAGTATTAAAAAAGCTGATGTGGCTAGTGTTGTTAATCTTGCAGATCATGATGCTTTAACTAATTTTGTGGCTAATGAACATATAGATCATACCAGTGTTACTTTAACGGCTGGTGATGGTCTTACTGGTGGTGGTGATATTAGTGCTAACAGAACATTTGCTGTTAGCGTTGATGATAGTACTATAGAAATTAATAGTAGTGGTTTAAGAATTAAAGATGCAGCTATTACTCCTGCTAAGATAGGAGCAGGTGGATTTGTCTTTAATGAAGCTGGGGCTGCTGTTGATTTTAGAGTAGAAGGAGATACTGAGCAAAATCTTTTGTTTGTTGATGGAAGTGCTGATAAAATCGGTATTGGAACTGATAGTCCAGCAGGATTACTTCACATTAAAGGTGAATATTCAGCTGGTGCTCATATGACTTTTGAAGATACAAGTTCATCACTTAAAACTAGATTATACAACGGCAATTCTGCTAGTGTTATAGCTGTTGATGAAGGTGATGCTGTTGGTACTTCTTCTTTCCAAATTTCTGTAGACAATGCCACTAAAGCAACATTCGGAGCTGCTGCTACTACTTTTGATCAAAATGTTACAATAAATGCTTCTACTAATCAAGCAATAATTGGAAATTCTATCACAGTATTTAACGAAGGTGGAGCTAATGTTGATTTTAGAGTAGAAGGTGACACAGATACAGATTTATTATTTGTCGATGCTAGTGCTGACACGGTTCAAATAGGTAAATTAAATATTAACGGAGCATTTACTCTTCCTACAGCAGATGGTTCTGCAAATCAGATCTTAAAAACTGATGGTAATGGTGCTGTCTCTTGGGCTGCTGATGGTGGCGGTGGAGGTGGAGGAAGTATGACAACCGTTAAAGGTAATGGTAGTCAAGTTGGTGGAGCAGATATTGTTACTTTAGATTTTGCTTCTAATTTTGCTGTTACAGAAACTCCTGATACAGAAGTAAACATAGACTTATCCTCTTCTATTGCTACACAAGGTATTACTGCTACTACAGGATTAATTGTTGGTGTTAGTGGACTACATCATCAAAGTGGTACAATCGTACACTCTACAGAAGCTGCTTGGGGAGATTTCCCTGGAAATGCGCAAAATACTATTAATTTATTAACTGGTAAAACTACTAATGCTACATTTACTAGTTTGCCAATGAATAACGGAATGTATAGCGGTGTTAAACTACCTTCTAATAAAACATTCTTTGCCGATGTTAATATTGTAGGACGTAGAACAAATGGTGGTCAAACTAATAAACAACACGCAGCCTATCAGTTAAAAGCTTGTATTAGTAACGATGCTTTTGGTCGAGATTTTGTAGGGTCTGTAAGTAAAACAGTAATTGCTGAATCTAATAGTGCTTGGGATGTACAATTAGCTTTCGCTGGTGGTGGATCAGGTCAAACAGACTATCTATTAGTTCAATGTAAAGGTGCAGCTTCTACAAATGTAAATTGGGTAGCCAAAGTTGATTTACTAGAAGTAGGAGGATTAAATGAAACTTCAGCCTATCGAGAAGCCAATATTCTCTCTAACATGAGTCCAGAAATTATACCTTAAAAGGAGATACAATGAGTGTAACAGTACATGGATATAAAAGAGGAGACAATACTGTTGGTGTTTATAGACACTCTGATGGCACAATCAAACTGCTTAAAAAAGGCAGCAGTACAGCATCATTAACTCTTACAGATAAAGTTGCGGGAGCTAGTGCTTGCACCGAAATAGTAGAATTAGGTTCTTTACCAGGTAGTACAGACAATCTTGTGATAACAGTCACAGGTAGTGTTGAAGGAAACTCTACAAGTACGTCAACACAAACTGTAAGTAGCTCTCAGCTTAGTTCAAGTCTTAGTTCAATCAGCGGAACTGGTGGTGGATCAGGTATGGAAATAGAAGCTCAATATAAAGGAAATTTATCTCCTAAACAAGTAGTGATTGTTGCAAACTTTGATAGGGCCAGTAGTAGCGTAACTATAACAGTTCAAGCTAGAGATAGCTCTAATAGCGTCTTAGCAGAAGGTAGTATAACAAGCGGGTTAGGCACTGCTGATTGTAGCGATTAATGAAATATGATAAATACTGTACAAGAATTACGGCTCCTGAATGGTTAACTAAAAACAGAAGATGCACTGGATCTTGGAAATACAACAAAGGAGATTATCAGAACTGGCATACCAACTGGCAGAATCCCGGCGCTAGAGTATATGTTGTGTGGTCGGAGAATGGTAATAGCGGAATGAGATTTATCATAAATGGCAAAGTACAAACTTTTAAAGATATAGTTGGTTGGCAATATAGAATATTTAATGTTCCCCAACCTCATTGCGTGTGGGCTAATTGTAAAAGAATTAGTTACGGTTTTAGAATAGATAAAGTAGATCAAGAATTATTAAATGCTGTAGGATTAAAAAATGCTCAAGATGTATTATCGGTTGCCTAACGGTAAAAGTTTTGCACATGTTAGCAGAAGTTGTACAGGAACTTTATGTTTATTATCTCTACAGACTTTTTATCCAGATATTTATAATCACGATTTACCTCAAAAATATTTAAAAGAACACTGGGATAGAAAATTACCAGAAAATTGTTTAGTTATGGTTAGAGACCCAATAGAAAGATTAAGGTCTTATCAAGCCAGAAAACAACATAGCTGGGATTGTGTTTATCAAATTATTAAAGCTCAGAAAAAGACAGGAGTTATAGATAGAGATTGTTCTGAAAATATGTCTATGAGGAGATATCACCATTTGGCTCCTCTAACGAATATTGCTGAACATGACTCTCATTTTGTATTATATCCTAATGTAAAAGAGGCTTGCGAATATTTAGGTTTAAATTATTCTGAAAAAGTACATTTTGGACAGACAAGAGTAAATACTACAAATATTACAATTCCAGATGAAATCATTGATTTGCTACAGGATGACATAGGAGTATATAAGTCTTTAAGTATTTAGGTGTATAAAACCAATAGAATTCTATATTTGCAAATATTACTTTAAAATGGGCCAAAATTATGTCATGGAATGTAGAAATGCCTCTTATTGTAAGGTCATGGATCAATGATCTTTCTGATACACCTACTTATAGCGATGAAAGAGTTCAGCAATTAATTGTTGTAGCAGCTCAATATGTCATCAAAGAAGTAGATCTCAAGGTTGATTATACTATTAATGTTGTCAATCCAGATATTAGCCCCGACCCCGTTTTAGCACAAGAAAAAGATCTAGACTTTATTGGTCTTACTTCTTTGAAAGCTTCATGTATGTTGGATCAAAGCTCTTTGAGAACCAGAGCAGTCTCTGATGGTATTAAAGCGTCTCTAGGGCCTGCACAGCTAGCAGTAGGAGGAGGATTGAGGGGTTATGAAGTGATTTTAAACCAGGGTCCATGTGCAATTTATAATAAGTTGAAAGAAGAACATCAAATAGGTAATGTTCAAGCTATTCATGCTATTCTTGGTCCTTTTGTTGGCAATGAATTTGATCCTAGATATTTGCAAGATGGTTCAGATAGATCCAGATATTTTTATTCCTAACAGATTAGAGGAATTGACATGCCAGCAGCAGAGTATAATTTTAATGTAGAAAAAGGAACAGCTTTCGTAATATCTTTTGAATATAAAGACGATAATGAGCTACCGATAAATTTAACAAATTGGTGTGCCAGATTAAGATGGAAAGACAATAATGACAGTATTGTTACATTTAATAGTAATCATACAGGTGCTGATTATGAATTTGTAATAGATCCTTTAGTGGGCAAAATTTCTTTGAGAATACCAGCTTCTGTAACAGCAGCGTATACATTTACAAGCGCGTCTTATGATTTAGAATTACAAGAGCCTAATGACCTATATAGTGGTGGAGGTAAAAAAGTTTTTAGAATTTTAGCGGGAACTATTAATACTATAGAACGTAATGTTGCCGACACTGATTCTTTTAATTGTAATTTTGATTCTCAAGACGACTGTGAAACCTGTTAATGACGCGAATAACTGTTAATGAAGATTTTCAATCTAATAAATATTTATTAATATCTAGGGTAGACGAAACTCAGTCTATACAAACTACTCGTGTACTCATCACTGATGAGAATACAAATCTTATTAAAGTAGTTAATATTGAGCAAGGTCCTCAGGGTTTTAAAGGGGATAAAGGAGACAGAGGATTATCTGGTCAAGACGCGCCTACATTTGATGTGTTACCTGTTAACAGTGGAGGAACGAATAATACTACATATACTAGTGGTAATATTATCTTTTATGATGGTGATAAGCTAGCTTCTTCGTCCTATACTGTACAAGAAATTTTAGATACAGCAGGTAGCAGTAACAATGTCACTGGTGTTTTGGCGGGTTCTGGACTACAAAAGACCGACTTAAATAATACTGTTACACTAGATACCATATTGGGCGAAGGATTAACTACTGGTTCTAATAATGAAATTATTGTAGATAACACTATAGCTAGAACTACAGAATTAGATCTAGGAACCATTCAAGGACAAGTGCCAATTAGTAAAGGTGGCACAAATAATAATTTCTTTACTCAAAACAGAATTTTATATTTTGATGGAACCAAGATATTATCTTCTCCTATCTCTACAGGTAATGTTTTACAAAATGGCATATCTGTAGATATTGTAGCCGGTTCTGGATTAATAGGAGGAGGAAGCCTAAATATTCCAAACGGCACTGTAGCAATACATATACCTTCTTCAGCTGATATTATAGTAGAAGATAATTTAATTAATTTGAGTACGACAGGAACTGCAGGTACTTATTCAAAAGTTATTACGGATAACAAAGGAAGAGTTATCAGTGGAACAACCTTAACGGCTTCTGATGTTGTAGAAATTTTAGGATATACTCCATTCCATCCTGGTAATGATGGAGAAGGATCTACTTTAGATGCTGATCTACTAGATGGTCAACACGGATATTACTACACTGATGCTGTTAATCTTACAGGAATATTAAACCCTGACGTTCTACCATCTGCTGTTGTTCCGGGACAATACACAAAAATTGGAGTAGATGCCAACGGATTAGTTTCTGGAGTGTTATACGCTGATCAATCTGATATTATTTCTTCACTAGGTTACACGCCCGTACCTATTAGTGGTAGTAAAATAATTTCGGGTCCTACTACTATTGACGGTGAAGTTACTTTAAATGGCGAACTTAGTGTTTATGACAATTTACCATTACTGGCTACAAATAATGCAAATATATTACCTGATGCTCCCAGAGGCGTTAGTTTTATTTATGGTGGATTATTCTCTAACAAAACTGGTATATTAGCTTATTATCCTGCTAATGATGAACTTAAATTAGTTACTAATGTTTTTGCTTCTGGGGCTGATACTGATGCTGGTGGTAACCAGGATGATCTTAATGGTGGTGATGCAGATTCTGTGTTTATATTACAAAACTTAAATGGTGATGCATCTACAGTTTTATTAAGAACGGTAGCTGATGGTCTATATGTTAAACTTACTGGCGATGACGAAATAGGTGGTCAAAAAGTTTTTGTTGATAATATTATTTTTAGAAAACAGATACGAATAGATGATCCTGTCGGTAATACTTTACCTCCTTTTAATGTAAGTACTAATACTGGATTAGTAGGTAATTTAAATGTAGATTTACTGGATGGCAATCATGGTTCGTATTATAGAAATGCAGCTAATATGACAGGTGCATTTTCTTATAATAGTGTTACTTTTGATCATATACAAGGAACTAATCGATATATACCTAAATATAATGATTCAGTCAATGATCCCGCTGGCAGGATTGATGACTCTATAATTTATCAAGACAACAACGACAATATTAAATTAACCAATGATCATAATCTCATAGTTGGTAATGGTGCAGTAAATAATGCATCCTCCTCTGTTTCTATAGGTCAAGGACATGTTATTGATGGTAATAATAATTTAGTTGTTGGAGAAAACAATGCTGTCACAGGCAATAATTCTATAGTATTAAACACTAATTCGAAATCTAAAGCAAACAACTCTGTTGCATTAGGTAATTATGGTTTTGCATACAGTCCTAATCAAATAGCTTTTGGAGCATTCAATTATCATGATCCGTCTACTTTACAAAGACTAGAACATGGCCAACAAACTACGGTCACCATGCATCTACAAGGAATACAACCAGGACAGTCTTGGACAAGTTTAACTCCTACTATTACTATACCTAATAATAAAACTTTTGCATATAACTTAGAGCTTCTAATTACTAAAGCATTTGGGACAGGCGTTGCTCAATTTAATTTTGCTAGTGGTATATTTAAGAATGCTACCTACAGAGATTCCAATAACTTTACACAAGTAGTTAATACTACAACACATCCACAAGCAGCTAAAAAAGTAGAAATATTTAATAACTCACAAATTAAAAATCATTATCATACTTTTGAGAATACTAATGGACAAAGACAACTGCAGGATGTAAAAGTTACACATCTTCCGATTAAAAGTAATAGTCTTACAGCTCAAAATGTTGATGATTACTATTTCTATACAAAAGAAAATGTAGAGACTACAGGCTTTTATTATAAAAATAATAGAGGTGATCTGATATTAGATATCAATGAGCCTAAATATTCTGGTAATTTTGAAACTAATCTTTCTAGTAGAGGAATTAAAATTGTTTCTCCCGATCATGGTGTTCAAGTTGGATCAGAAGTTAATCTTGAATTCAGTCATGCTACCGGTTTACCTTTAGCAGACAAAGCTTATAAGGTTTATTCTGTAATTAATAAAGATGTATTTTATGTAGAAAAGCCTTTCTATACAGGCATACTTAATTATTACTCTAATGGTCAAAACGGCACCTATGCCGAAATTGTATTAAATAATGATAGTATAGCTGAAATTGATAATAGTTTCCTTGGTCCTTTTGATGTGGATCGAAATGGAGATCCTTTAACTTGTGCTGTTACAGGAGAAGCTACTGGAGCACATTCAGGTGTTTGTTTTAACACTATATGGAGATTTGTCACTACTAGCGGTAATATAAATACTAATGGCAATATTACAAGTTTAAGTGATAATCATATATTTAAATATTTAAAGGTTAATTCTGAAGTTGTAGTACAGTCTGGAGATTACTTTTTTAATAGAATAGTTGAATCCTTTAACAATAATAGTATTACGCTCAATGACCCTATTGCAACTGGAGAGGTAGTTGATGGACATCAAACGATTAAATTAACTGGACCTATACGCATAGGTCAGGTAGATTATTCTTTCAGTGAATTTAAAAGAAGCCCTAAATTATATGTTGAGACTCCTAATGATGGTACACAATTTATAAATACTAGATTAGATAGTACCTCTGGTAATTTTCAATCTCCTTATCAGTTTTCTAAGCCTCCTACTGGTTTATGGCATAGTCCTGTCGGTTGGAATTATGTAAACACTGGTAATTATCCTGTTGATTTTAATCAAAATTCTAATACTAAACTAAGATTAGATTACACCTATTGGTATAGTACTGGTAATTGGAGAGATCTTGCTGATATTCCTACAACCATAGCGATTACAGGATTGGATGTTCCAACTAGACAGGTAAATAATTCAGGACTTATTGTAGAATTACTACCGTTATTAGAAAATTCCGGAACGGTTCATCTTTCACACAAAAAAGCACTAGATGGTAATTTCCAATGGGATAAAACACAATTTAATAAATATTCATGCGTATATATAAAAGAGAAAAACGAACCAGGTAATGATCAATTATTTGTATATTATACAGGCGTAGACAAGCCTATAAATATTTCCCATCAACCTGTACAATATAGTTTATGTGCTGGCTATTTGGATGATGATAATGAATCTTTTCAAGTTATTAATGATAAAGATAGATTTCATCTTGTTGCTAGAAATCCTTTAGATTATGAATCTAAAAACATATATAATATTAGAATTAGAGCTACGGATTATGTTAAAGATAAGTTCTTAGAAAAGAATTTTACGATTACAGTCAATGATATTCCAAATGAGCTTCCAGCGATTTCTAACCCAGATTTTCCATATAGTCATATAGATATTGCTGATCAAACAGTAGATATTAGTGAAACATTTAATTATACTATTCCTGAAGATGTATTTAATGATCCAAATCAAGAAGCTTTAACCTTTACAGCTTCTCAACAAAACGGGCATGCATTACCCTCATGGTTAAGTTTTAATGCTTCTACAAGAACGTTTACAGGTAGTCCCGATGGTTGCGATCTAGGAACATACAATATTAGAGTACATGCCAGTAATTCTCTTGCGTCAATTTTTCAAGATTTCTTTCTTGTTGTAACAGATAATATTTATCAGGTCTTTGATTATGTAAATAGTACGGATGATAGTATTACTGATATTGTCCTAAGTACCACCAGTATAGATGAAAACTTACCATCTGGATCTATAGTAGATACACTAGACTGCGCAGGATCTTATAAACCATATCTTGATTTCCATTCTGCCTCAAATACTTTTTCTGGCATATTTACTCAAGATAGTGATTTCGTTGAATGCTTTGATGATATAGTAAATTATCCAGCTGTATCCTTGACCGGTTCTTCCAGATTGGCTAAATTAGGATGCTCTTTACAAGTAGTAAATCAAACTTACAACTTAATTAATAAGTACCCTCCTTTTGCTCTATCTGGTACTATTGGTTTAACAGATGGTAAGATATATTTGGTTAGTCCACGTAAAAACTATGAAAATACATTTAACTCAGGAATGACCATAGATTTTTCTGGTAATCAAAATTTGCCACGTAGTGCTATTGTATCGGCATATGATGATCATTCTATAGAGCTTATAAGGGTTGACGGTAGTGATGCTAAGACCTACAAACTTGTAGAAGAAACAGAACATCCAACGTGCAGGACTTACATAGATACTCAAGATGACTATGAGATATATGTTGAGCCTCTAGGATGGTTAGATGAAGGACTTCTATCTCAAGAAACTTCGGAAGACTTGGTCACTACCCAAAATGAATATCCTATAAGGCTTACTGATCCTTTAGCTGTTAACACTACTTGGGCTAGTGGATATCCTGAATGTGTAGACGGAGATCTAATAGAAAATAATTTAATCACATACCAAGACTATTCTAACCCAAATGTACAAACAGTTGATACGTCTCAGTTAGATAATTTCAATCCTCCGCCATTACAAGATCTCAAAAGAAGCAATATAAAATATCATTCTGACCAATGGAGTTTTGGTGATGATATCGAAAATCCAATTATAGCGTTTTATGGATTAGGTTCTGGAGAATTTTGTAGATTTAAAACAGAAGATGATAACATATTAAACGTCGAGGATAATGATAGGATAATATCAAACAATCAAAAAGATCATGGAACAAGAATTGAAATAAATAGTGATTACGAAATTTTCGATAGCACATGTGATGTTGTAAAATGCAATGGAAAACTTATGCAGAACAATATCGATTCTATTGTCTGTGAAAATAATGAGCCTCTTGTGCATGACTATGCAATCTCTGCAAGATCAGGGGATGGATGTTTGGTATTTTTGGGTAAGAGAAGTAGAGATGAAATTTTTAAATTTACATATGAAGCATCAACAGACTTAACAGATAATGTATATAACTACCATTATAATTGGGGTAGATTGCTACAGATTCAATTATTCAATGATCGTCAATTTATCAGATTAGACCGACCGTATGAATCGTTTGGAGGATTAAAGAAAGCGCACTATGACGAAGTACCTCTAGAGGAAGATAACTATTCAATTAGTGGACTGAAAATGCATTCGTATCCCAATAATGTCAAAGACACTTGTGATATTGTTTACATTTCTGGTATTCATGGATTTGAATCTGATAATACACCAACAGGAAATTATGTAACCGGTATACTTGATTTATATGCAGAAGCTGGGACAGGAGTTATTAACTTAAATTTCAATAAAGATATTAATTTAGATGACAGAAATAAATATAATATTTATCTTAGTAATTTTTCATCTCCTAACAATGATTTAGACTTGCCTGTAGTTGGACAGTATAAAGATATAACCATAGTAGATAGCGATAGTTTGCAAATCAATAATACATTTTTTATGCCTGACAGTGGTGTTCAAATATCTTCTGCCAATTCGAGAACTGGCACATTTAGTTCCAATATAAATAAGGGACATGGATATATAGAAGAGATGAACACTATTATAAATAGAGTTCCTATAGAATTTAATAACATATACAAGAAATGGCATATAGAAGATCATCTAGTTGTCGATAGTACTGCAAATCGTAGACCTAGAGATTATGTATTCGACGTTGTTAGTGTTACTGGTAATAGAATATCCGTTAAAGATGATAAAAATTATTTCTTAAAAGAAGTCGGACGAGCTGATTACTACGATCACTCCATCAAAGCAGAATACAGAACTAATGGTATAACTTTTAGCGGATCTTTGTTTAATAATCATAAAAATATCTATGATATTAGATATGACTTGAAAAATTTTAATTATATCTATGACAAACTTCCATTTAAGTATGAACATGCAACAAACAGTTTCTCATTCACTGCAAAATCTGGTGTGGTTAATCCATTTGATAATTTGGTAGTAAGTTTTCCTACTGGATTCTCATATTCTTCTGATCCAATCAATGTTTTAATTGATCAAAACATGCTTGTTCCACAAACAGGTTTGTTAGACACAGAACCAAATAAAGATATGGTATTACTTGAAAGTTCTGAAACGTTTGGTAATACTACTTTAGTGGAAAATATTTCTTTTACGGGTCTTATGAGTGTTGAGAAAGATGCTCAGGGAACATGTAATATAAATAACAATTTAACCAATAGATTACAAAGTGGTTTATTACTTAATTACAATGGTAGTGACAGATATGGATATGAGGTAGACTCTATTGTAGACGGTTTTACTTTTACTGGAGTTATACCCAAAAATCATAATGTTATTTCTACAAATATTATGGGTGAGATTGATATCAATCATATAGGTCATGCATCAATATTTGGTACCGGTAGAAATGTTTTTTATACTGGAACAAGAATTTTAAGAGAAGCTACAAGTGATGATATAGGATACGCTGAGTATTATTGTATAGATACTAATATTGATAATCTTAGTCCTACGACCGGTATTAGCGGAGTTGGCTCTTTAAGTAATCCTTTCTACTACGACATAAAAAGTAGAGATCAGGATAATTATCTAGAGTTTATATATCTAGGTCAAAATAGTAATACTATTAGATTAAAAGGCTCATATAGTATCAGCGGAGCCCCATTATTAATTTACAAAACTACTTTTGAAGAACAAGTAGAAAGACATCGTGATTATGTTAATTTACGCACGCCAATCGCTGATAGTCTAATATTCTCAGACCAAAATGCTCCTAGTGGATCACCAAGACTACATAAAAATTTGGATCTTACGCTTGATGTAAAGAGATTTGATAAAATTAAAATAAGAGTTAATAATAATGATGAGACAGCTGAACATTTTGATAATAACTTTTTATTAAAAACACAAGTATTGAATAATGTTACGATCAAACCGTACATCTTGGATCAAGATATGATTTTAAATACTGGAACAGATTACTATCCATACATTAATCCTCAAGAACCTGAATTGGTATATACCCCTGTGCCTACTTTAGATAGCAATGATTGTATTGATTGTGATACTCAACTTCCACAGTACATTCCTTCCATTGATCCAAATTATTCTGTTTTACTGAAACATGATTGGCATATTTTGCCCTATATTAAAACTAATAATTTTTATTGTGATATAGACAGAAAGAACGAACAAGTTTTCTTTAATGGTAATATTCTTGCCATGTCTAAATTCAATACAATAAAGCCATTCTTGCTCAAAGATGATGAGTTTATAATAGATAAATTTAATAATATAAATATATCAGATAGTGGCGTTACGAAGCATGTAAGTAAGTTTAATCCAACAGATCAAACAAGTTTAGTTAGCGGTATATCTATAGAGGGCCCAAGATCTATTCCTCCTAGAGCAGGTTCTATGAGATGGCATTTACTTTACGAAAACGCCTATAGACATCAAACGCCTTTAGGAGTAAGTCATAATTCGGCTTTGCCAAACAAAGGAACTATCAATTTTACTAAAACTACCTCTGGCTCTATGAATGTTTTAAATTATAACAATATTCATTACCATACTTACGGAGGCACTACTTCTCATTATCCTTTAGATAATCAGGGTAAATTCGTACAGCCTCCACAAACAGGAACTTATAAGGTTGCTTTTGATGTAGATACCTGTATATCAGGTACTCTGTGCGTGAGAATATCTGGCCTGACGGATGCTGCATATACAGGTGTTAGTCCTGGACAAACAATGTTTTTTGATTTTGATGATGAAGCTCCTTCTTTAACACAATCTTATTCTATTACAGATTTACTTTCCCCTAATTGTTTGACTATTAATCCGTCGTTTGATCAACAGCTAATCGGTAAATCTGGTTTAGTTTATATTATAGACAGCACACAACATATTAAGGGTAATTTAAATCCCAATCTCAACAATGGACTAACTCAATCAAACGGAGCAATACAAGGATTAACCAGTACTAATAAAAAAATATTTGATTATTATGATCATGACAGTAAAAGATGGAAGCATACAGTACATTTCTTAGGAGAGCAGCCTGCTTTAACTGGTTATGATATTAATCTATCATCTAGAGCTTCTAAATTTTATTCTATTAATGATCAAAAAATTAAGATAGATAAAATACAATATACTTTTGGTGATCTCAATGGTTTTCAAGATCTTGGTAGCGATCTAAGTATTCCTGACAATGTTGGAGAAGTTACTTTTAAAATTACAACGCTTAATGGTGACCAGAGCCTATTTGACATACAAAGGTATAGCGTGCCCACAGTATCTATGTCAGGCATTAGTATCTATAATGCAGAATTTAATCAGCCTGGTTATTTTGGTTGGCATGGTAGTGGTTGGGATTTAGGTATAGTATGGCGTCCACCTAAAGAGGACTATACTAACAAGAATGTTGTATTAAGAGTATCCGATCTCACAGGAGATTCAGACAACCTATTTAGTATTTCTAAATACAGAATACCTGAAATTACTAGTTTTTATCCTACGGGTTATGTTGCCAGTGGTAATAAATGGGAAGTCGGTTTCGATATTACTAAACTTGATGTAGATACAGGACTTCAAAATGGTGATTTATTTGTACAATTAGACAATGTCCCTGATTCTAATAATTTCCAAAAATTTCATCAAGATGCTAAATCTGTTATGTTTTCTGGAGATACTACAGGTGCTGAAACTGGAATATACAATTTACAATTAACAGTCAAAGATATTTCAACTACTCCATATGTCACTTTAGGAATTGCTACAGGGGTCTTGTCTGTTTTAGACCACATGGCAAATCGTCCATCTTACAATGTTGAATTTAATAATATAGAGACCACATATTATATTGATTTAGACGCTCAGAACCAAGTTAAATTTGATATACCTGCTGATTTAGGTCCCGTACCTTCCGAAGTTACTAATAACTTTAATATTACATTCAATACTAGCGATAAATATTCTTTGAATTTAGATTCCGCTGGCTATAATTATAATACTGACAGATTTGAAATTGTCGCTACTCCAAAAACGACAGGCACAAGTCCTGTTTTCGTAAATACATCAAATAGATTTGTTAATCAGTCTGTAACAGTTTCTATAAAACAACCTGTTTATGATGAATTTGGTGGATATACATACCAAACATATAATAGGAATATTGGTTTTAATATTGTTTTTTATCGTCCTGTAGTTATTGAACCTATCCCTCAGTCCTATATTATCCCTTTTGCCACTAATGAGCCTTGGCAAATGGAATTTTATATAAAGAGTGGGGTTAGTGAACATAATGCTAGTGCTAGACCAAATGCTAGTATTTTCCATAGTCCAGGTCTAGGTAGTTATGATTTTGATACTCCTCAGTATAACTTAACATATGATTATGACTCCACACTCAAAAAGTGGAAAGTCACTGCTGTTGGTAATAAGGATGCTCTTGGAAGATATGTAGCTGAAACTGGGTTATACCCGATATCTGTTTATTCTGATGATGCATATTCTAGCAACATTTCGAATGATGATTATATTATTCAATATAATTCATTTACTCGTATGAAAAATATATCTCCTGATGTATATACGACACCTAATAATGAATTCTATACTAAAGCAGATGTCTTTGATGTTGATGAAAATACTTCTAATTCTATCTCATTCCCTGGTTCTTTAAAAGAATCGAGTATAAGTATATTATCAAATAAATTAGTAAGAAAATATGATAGAGATTTGCAGCTTTGGACGAATTCTTATGCTTCTGAAAAAATGACAGACAAGTATGATGCAAGAGTTGATTTCAACGGAAGCACTATTTCTGTAGACTGTAAGAGTATTGGTAGAGACAAAATTATGGCTGTGGCTAAATTTAATACTATAGAAATTGAAAGTAATGAACTAGATGGTATTCCTCTGAAAATTACAGGCATAGCAGGATGGAGTAGCGCTCCAGACGCCGCAATAGATGTCGAACAAGGTAGAGAGTCTTGGGAATTACAATTTAAGACTATTGGAGGTTTAGCACACGCTAATTATCCTCCAACTATTTTGTTGACAGATATGCCTACTTTTTGTACTGGATATAATCCTCTCATAGAAACTCAATTACAGTGCTTGGTCAGTGCTCCCTCTTGGAATCCTAATGATCAAGGTGGATCTTGGAGTTATCATTTCTCTGGTTTACCAAGCTGCATTCTTTTAGGAAGAAAAGATTTTTCAATTACTGCTATTGATACAGATACCAGTTTGCTGCCATCATCACCATATTTACCAAATACAGATCAGGTTGGTTTTGCTTTTAATTACACAGAAGGAACCTTTGATACTAATCCACCCACAGTTACGGTTAGTCCAAATTATGAAGGAATGGACAAGATGCTCCCCTTCTGTAACACTTATTATACCAAGCAATTAGATTTTGGTCCTGGTGAAGAAGCTTTGTGTACAAATGTTACAGGAATTAAAAGCTATAGGGTGGAAGGAAGTGTACCTCCTGGATTATCATTTAGTCAATATTTTCCCGAAGATACCAACTTCCCTGTTGCTCCATATTCTAATATGAATAGCGGTTATGTAAGAGTAGAAGGTTATCCTACTACTTTTGCAAGTGGTCAGGCTTACGCAGAAAAATTAACTGTATTTGTTACTGATGCTAGAGATAAAACGGCAAGTGGTACGATCACATTTACTGATGCTTCTGTCGCTAATGAGCCAGATGCCGCTGTTGCTCTTTATTTTAAAAATGATAAAATAGCATTAAGTCCACATTCTGGACTAAAAAAGGTGAAGGCCACCAGCACTCAAGGTTGGAGACCACTACCTACTGCTGATTCTTTACAGTGCTTGAGTATATTACCTCACAACAAGTGTGGTAATTCTTTTGTTACATTTTCTGGTTTGCCTGAAGCTAATGCGTTACAAATATATTTAATACAAAGAGAAGATACTCCTAATGAAAGTAGATTTAGTGCTGGTAATACTATATATATAGGCTTTGATACAGATAATTCTGACAACGATCGGACATATATTGTTCACAATGATAATATTGGTTTACATGTTACTGGTTCAGTATCTTTACAAAGCAACACTCAAACAGCACCTATAACGGGAACGGCTACGGTTGTTAAAGGGAAAAGAACAAGTATTGATCTAAATCTTGACAATCTTTTTGAAGGTAATATTGTTGATAGTACAACCAATTGCATATTAGGAGGAGGTTCTGCTAAACCTGATCAGACACAAGGTAATGGAGGAGGAAACAGTACAGAAAGAGGATTATTAGGGGCGATGCTACCTACTTTCCAGGCTTCCTTAACTGGCCTTTCTCCTTTTACTGATTTTGAAAATTTGAGACTAGACAGAATTAATCCTGACGAAGACATTGTTTCTTCGGTGAGATGGTCAGATTGCTACCAAACTGGCATCTTTAGAGTGAGTGGAATTGCTGTGCCTCCTATAAATGTTGAGATCGTCGACCCCCCACCAGCACAAGATTATTACTTTTCCTTTAATGGCATCAGATTTGCTCTTGCGACAAGATTAGCGTACGGACAAACAGAAACTCAAAGATTATTGCTTCAAAATTCTAGAAGTGCATCACTAGCTTATAAAGTACATGACTTAATGTCTGGAGTAGTATTACAACAAGGGAGTGTGGGTGCTGGCTCTAGTTTCGACACAGATACGCTAACAAGAGATTCTGGCACGATATATAAGATTACTATATCTAAAGATTCTGATACATTCCCAACCTATAATAGTAATGCTACGCCCGAGGCTTCTAATGAGTATATATTCCTACATAAAGGAGATAATCTATCTACTGTTCCTACACAAAATACCTATCCTCCCGTGTTAACTGTTGGTTTTGATGAGATTTCTGTCACTAATAGTCTGACTGATTTAGATCCTAATGGTGTCGTAATGGATCCAATAGTAGGTATAGCTATAGGAGGATATGTTCCTACTGACGATGGCATTGGAGCAAGTATTCCTTATTCACATTCTGGAAACGGTGTTGTTTCTGGGTCATATTCTTCCGTAGATTTCTTACCAAAAATTAGTGGTATTATACAAAAAAATCTTACAAAGGCTAGTTTAACGGGACTTGCTTCATCATATACCGAATCAAATAATAATTTAACTATATCGGATGTTAACCCTTCCGTTGGAGACATAATAAAATTATCTTTTGTACATAAACCTAATTATGGATCCCCTATTTCTTATAGCGATACGATTACTGTGGCATCAGAAAACATAGACGGCAATAGTTTAACTTTAACAACCACATCACCGATAACTGATAATAATTTAAATGGTACATCTACTGTAGATTTCCTTGCTTTAATTCACGAAATAAATCTAGATGATAATGAAATGGTTATTAGTGGTTCATTAACTTATAGTAGTAATGGCATCGGGTTCCAACAGAACACAATAAGTACTGGTGATAGTATAGGCGTTGATATCAATAATTTTGTATCTACAGAATTAAATCTATTAAAAGAAAACGGCTTTGTTTCTGTGGTGTCTGGAGAAGGAGACTTACTATATTTGGGTAATACAAATGTTTCTACTGGCTGGCTAACTGGATTTGGCCAAGGAGATAGTGTAAAATTAGCTCAAAATATTGATGATAATATTAAAATTATGCCTTATAATACTGTATTTGATACAGAAGGTAAATATACATTCCAAATTACTGGTAGATCTAACACTAGAGAAAATGAAGATCTTATTTATAAAATTGCTACGAGAGAGAATGCAGACATGCCAGTATTTGATAGTGCAACTTATCCACATGTTAATATAACCCCTAAGGCTCATTTTCAGAATTACACATTACATATCAATAAGCCTCTTGCTATTATGACCGGAACTGTATCCAAGGTTGGCGACGAGTTGACCTTTAGTATTTCTGGTGGTAAGCGACCGCTATACAGTAACACCCCTGATGTACAAATTGCTGCTGGTATAAATGGAGATTATGGATATTGTGGATTCTATAGACATACTACGGGAATTGCTGAAACTATTGTAGATGAATACAATGCTACTAACGACACCTTAAGTGTCAGGTTGACTTTAAGCGCTAATTATGGCATAGATTGGTCTGTTCACAATACAGTAAAGATTAAGATTTCTGATGAAACAGGTACAGATAACTACACTTATGTTTATTAAACTATTATGGCTACATTAAATATATCACCACAATCTGCACAACAAATCACTATAACAGATAATAGTATATCTACTGATGGCTCAACTAGCTTGTTGATCTCTACTAATGAGGCTCAAGCTACCAGTGTTTCTGCACAAGTTGGTGTTCAAGGACCGCCAGGATCAGGATTACCCGGCCCACAAGGTGAATCAGGTCCACAAGGCCCAGTAGGACCTGCTGGCCAACAAGGTGTGGCTGGCCCACAAGGTGAAACTGGTTCTGGCGTGTCTTCTTTAACTGTGTCTAACTCTAATGATTCTTTTGTTATTGATAGTGGTAATTCTACTTTGACATTAATTGGAGGTGCTGGTACTAGTGTATCAATCGATAGTAGTTCTAGCCAAGTTACAATATCCAATAGCTTAGTTGGACATAATCATGTAGCATCTGATCTTATTAATTTTAATGAGTCTGTAGACGATAGAGTTGATGAGTTATTAACGGAGGGTTCTCATATTAGATTGGATTATCAAGATCCTGATTTTAATAGTTTAACAATATCTGTTACCGGTCTATCTATTGGGCAAGACATACAAGCATACCATCCTATATTGCAAGACTTGTCTAATCTCGTGGTAGAAACAGGTAAAATTCTATATGCAAATGCTAATAATGATTTTGAGCTAATTACTCTTTCCAACACTAGTAAGAATTTTCTTAATGATCCAGATGCAGAGGCTCAAAGAACTACTTTGGGGCTTGGGTCAATAGCAATTCATAACTCAGGTTCTTTTGCTATATTAAACGGATCAAATTCTTTTAATGGAACTCAAACATTCAATGACGGACAGCTAAATAGATATTCCGCAACAACACATAACAGAAGCTTAAGTTCTTACACAATTCAACAAACAGATAATGGTAAAGTTCTTACATTTGATAACGATAATTCTGCTGTAACTTTAGGGGTGGCTTCGGATGTTACTGATGGTTTTAATTGTTTATTAGTACAGCTTGGATCGGGACAGGTAAGAATAACTGGAACACCTGTTAGTAATAGGTATGGTCATACCAAATTAGTTGGTCAGTTTTCTATGGCAACATTAGTTAAAGTGTCTAATTCTGTAACTATATTATCTGGAGACACTACTGCTGAAAATTCAGGACCATAGGATACACTCATATGATTTTACCACCATTTTTAGGAATATCATCTAACTATGATGAAGATCAGATAAAAGAAGCAATAATATCATATTTAAGTTTAGACGCTGCGACTTTTGAGTTAGCAAGTAATTTTTTAAGTGTAACCTTTCTTTCTTTTGACACCAGTACGTTCGATCTTCCCCACGACACTGCTAGTGTAACATATTTAAATGCTGATGTCTCAACCTATAGTGATCCTAGTAATGCTATGAGTTTGAGCTACTTACCTATAGATGTATGTACTTATGATCCTCCTCCAGAGGTGCCATTTCAAACATGTTTTACATCTGAATCTATTGATGATTCTTTAATATCTTTAACTTGGGGAATTCCAGGAGCCCGTAGATCTCCAATATTAAATTATGTTTTAGAATATACAGACTGTTTTTTAAGTACTATATTGACTGAAGATAATGATCTTTTGGCTGATGAACGTGTGTCTTATGATATGTCTACAGAGAATAATGATAATATTAAATCAGAAGCTGGAGACCAAATAGTTATTGAATTTTCACATCTAATAACAGATAACTACAGAACTGATTGTCATTACAATCAGTATGACTATAGAAGAGTATTAATAGAAGATCATAACAGACTATTAAGCAATGACAGTTTTTTTGTTACAGAAAAATCCAGCGGAATAGGACTAAGTACTGAAATTAGTGTTGATTACTTAGATAATGGTCAAGCATACCTATTTAGAGTTGCTGCTGTAAATGGTGTTGGCACTGGAGAATATTGTTATAGTAATTTGTTAACCCCTGTAGGACTTCCAGGACATACATATTGTGATATACGATATTTTTTACAGCCTAACTCTCCTACAGATATTTTTACGTCTCTCAGAGATTATAGTTGTAGAGAAAAAGATACAGTTTATATGGGCGGTGTTACTGTAAATTCTGATTCAAAGTTTGGCCCTGCTAGTCTAGCATTTGATGGTTTATATGAATCACTACCTTCTCCTGGTACATATTCGCATTTACAAGTGAATAATAATTCTGGCACAACAGGAGAGGATTGGTCTTTGGTGGGTGATTTTAATATCGAGATGTGGATGAAACCAGACAGTGCCACTGCTATAAATCAATATTTATTATCTGCCCATAATCAAACATTAATGACCGATGAAGAACTTGATAATGATTCTTATGGAGATACTGCTTCTTATATTCCTACATATTGGCATTTATACAGAAATGGGCAAGATGTTAAATTCCAAACATATGCAATTACAGGTTACTACGAAGAGGAAGGAAACGAAGGAGTTTTTTATGCTGGACTAAAATTGGATACTGTTCAGACCACAGGCAATGTTACACTGTCTACTACAGATTTCAATCATATTGCAGTATCTAGATTTAACGGGATCATTAAACTATTTGTTAATGGGGTTGAAGGAGCTAGAGGGTATGTTCCTTGGGATGTATCTGTTAGTGGTGATTTCATGGTTGTCGGAGCTAAACAACAGAAATTCTACCAAAGATCAGATTTATACAATAATGGTCGTGGAGAGACATTTAACCCATTTAAGGGTAAGATAGATGATATATTGTTCGTAAATAAGGCTTTGTATTCAAGATCGTTTACACCTGCAAAATACGATAAACCTGCTGATTGCGATGGGTGTGGAGGCTATTCTGGTGCTGCATTGTCTGTTTCTGTTTCAAATGAGTTTATTCCGTAAAAGGGGTATATTAAAGTATTAAGGAGATATAATGTCAGTGTTATTTTTTGACGGTTTTGACCGTTATACTGTAATTAAAAAATTAGACCCTAATCACTGGAGCTATCAACCAGGTCAACCTCTGGAATATGAAAAATATGCTTTTGGTGGATATAGCTATAATCATGCTGTTAACAATTATCCTAGTTTAAGTATTTATACCGAAGGCTATGGTGATGGTTACTATAGTACTTACAGTCCTAATAATGGGATACTGCCAACTGGTAAGCATATGAGTAATCCTGGTTATAATTATGGTAGTATTGGGAGTGGTAATGGTTATCCTGGATTTGGGGCTCCTCCTGGTTTTTTAGCCTTATCTAATTTACCTATTACAGATGCCAATAATCTAGTGCCCACTACTTATGTACAATTAAGTGGTTTTGCTCAACCTCAAGGAGAAAGTTCTTTTCTAACGACTCGTTTTTTAGGATTAGAAACGAAAGATACAAATTATGCGACTAGTGATAAACCTGGTAGATTTGGATCAAAACATCCTTTGGTTGCTTTTTGTAGCGGAAACCATACGGGCTTAATTCTTAATGTTGTAAAGCATACAGGTAATCATATAGAATTATTAGAAAATGAACCGATGACTATGGCTTTAGAAGTAGAGCAAGCAGAAGGGGTTAGCGGTTATTTAGATTTTAATATTAATAATGACTTAAACAATTATAGAGTACGATCAGTATTTGGTGGTGATTTTGGAGGCACCTATGATAATAGTAACCTAAATGAAGAAAATAATGGTTCTGGTCTTGCTGGCAGAATATTAACTATTGATGCTGACCATCAAAGATACCAGTTTAGTAATCCGGTAGGTAACGATAAAATATCTCCTACTAGCAGATGGTGTCACTTGCAGTTTGGTATTGTAGGAACAGGCACTGTACCATATTTACAAGTAAAATTAGATGATGTTGATTTATTATCTATTCCTGCAGATGATACTATAATAGATAAAGATGATTGGGAAGATAAAATTTATATTAGTGGATTTAATTATGATAATATTAGATTTTTTAATAGAACCTATAATGACTCTTTACAATTTAGAGAAACAAGAAGTTATCAAACGTATGGTTATTCGCCTGTTGTTACTGTCGGACTAGGATTAGATAGTCTCTACTACATGAAAGGGTCTGTTACATTAATAGACGATGTTATTTTATCTGATAATACAGCTCCAACAACAACTTTCTTAGGGAAAAATGCTAAGGTAGTACCTTTCACACCCGGTCTTGATGGATATACTGATGATGGAGGAGGATTACCCGAAGGATATATTTCTGGTATACAAGAATGGTCTTCAAATGTTGGCAGTACTAGACTAGCTTTTAAAAATTTAGACGGAGACACAGGGAGGGTCACTAGTAATACAAGTGGAACTATTGCTTCAGTTCCCTATCGACCATATAGTAAGAATTATGGGACTCCTGATTTGCAATCTATTTCAGCTCTTGGACATGTCGAAGATGCTATTGGTGGCATTAAATTTTATACACAAGCTAAAAAAGAATTTTTAGATACAAGGTATGTCCCTGTTGCTTATACAGGAACTGCTGATCCGTTGCAGACGGGTATTCATATAATGTTAAATTTTGATAGAGATAATCCACTTATTAGTTCTACTAGACCGTATCGAACATACCAGCCTCCTGTTGGATCTTACGAACCATGGAAATTTGGACTAAGCGGTAATCTTTCAACAGACAGTAAAATTGGGGATGGAAGTCTTGTTCTTTATAGTGGAGATTTTTTACAAAGCGTTCCATTAGACTCTGCGGTACATATGATTTATCAACATCCAGAGCTTTATTTACCAGGCCAGAGTTACAGTAACGGCAATTGGACCAATGTTCAATGGGCAGAGGAGTTTACTCTTGAATGCTGGATTAAATTTAGTGGTTTAAATGATACTTTAACAATTTTTAGTAAAGACTATTTAAATTTGCCTGCGGGTCAAAGACTAGTAGGCAGCTCAACAACTGATCCGAAAGTTGTCAGAAGCCATGGTTCATACAACATTAGTGTCAATACTGGCGCTTTAACTTATGTTAGATATTCACATTCTAATACATCAAACGATTCCGTCTCTAATAACAATACAGGGGTATTAGAATTGTATTATCCCACACCAATTACTGATACTGATTGGCATCATATTGCTTTAAATAATACTGCTACTGGATTAGTAGTATTTTTAGATGGTGTTTCCGGAACCAGTTATGGATTAGATCTTTCCAATATAAACGGGGAGTATGACCTGCTTAATGGTTTTGATGAATATGGCCAAGATTGGGTACAAAATGCAAATAGTAGAACAGGAACAAATGAGTTATTTTATTGGGGAGTTGCTAGAGACCTGGCTAAGAATTTTACTGCTGGTAGCAATCCCGGTTGGACTAATAGTAAGCAGCACCCTTTAAAGATTTATGGTAATGGATATATTGATGGTTTTAGAGTTACTAAACCTAGTGTAAGATATACAGAAAATTTTATACCTCCTTTGGAGATGAAAGGTGAACGAGATAACTACATCGAGATTGGAGATATTCAGACATTAACAAAAACAAGATATGGTAGAATTTATCAATTTTATCAATATGAAAATCCAGCTGATAATCAACCTTGGGCTACAGGATGGGTTAATCATCCTTCAGGATTTATTTTAGGAGTTAAAAAGCTATGACCCAAGTGGTACTTTATAAAAATATACAATCGTCTGATATAGTTAAATATCAATTATCATTTAATAGTGCAGCTGAACCTTTTGTTAAATTGGTAGACGATGGTGAAACCAATATGTCTCCTTTGTTTGGTTCTGTTCCACTTTTGACTCAGCAACAATTGACTGATGGACTTGTTATAGATCCTGTTGTTTTTGAGCAACCAGACACCTCTCCTACCACTACAGGTACAGATTATTTAGACCAGTATGATAATGCGATTAATGCAACTATAAATGCAACTGGATATAACGGAACTTACGGAGCAGTTTATGGATTTAGTGTTGGCGTAGACAAAAACAAACTTAGATCCGTTGTATTAAATTTAAGAAAAACTAATCTTTCAGAATATTCTAATACTATATCTAGTGGTTCTTTTTACACTAATGATATTCCTAACATAGATAAAGAAACTTATACTGCAAAGCTTTTTGCTGCTACCCAACCAGACTTAGGTCTTAATTATAGGTCTTTATCTGCATTCAATAATGCTGTTGATGTTTCATCTTTTGTAACTGGATTAAACACCACATCTTCTTGGAATCAAAACACGGATCTCCTTATTCCCGTACAGCCAGTTCCGACACAATCAGGTTTATCTAGACTAGAGATTACATCTGTAGATATAACTTATTTTGCCTCTGAACCTCAAGCTCCATTAAATGTACAGGCGTCTGGTGGTGATGGTTTAGCCTCCCTTTCTTGGAATCAGCCTTCAGATAATGGTGGAGATAATGTATCTGGCTATATGGTTCAATATGTCGATGTTACTGATACTAGTAATAGTGTATATTCATGGAATACTTTTCCTAACAATGTATCAGGCACAGGATTAATAGTTGGTAATTTAGTTAATGATAGATCTTATATTTTCCGTATAGCTGCTATCAATAGAGTGGGTACTGGACCGTTTTCTGATGAGTCCAATATAATTATTGCAGAAGAACCTGTTATAGTAACCCCATCTAATTTCAATGACGCTAATTATACTAGGATTAGGATCAGAAGAGACACATCTTCTAATTGGACAGGAGTAAATCCAACTTTAGCTTTGGGTGAAGCCGCATACGAAACCGATACTAGACTACTAAAAATAGGAGACAATAGTACTCCATGGAATAATTTAGATTATGTCAAAGTAGATAATGATTCTATAAATTTCCCTGCCCCATCAGCTATAACACTAACTATAGGTAATTCTTCAGTTAATGCAGATACTCCTCAAGTTAGTTGTAATCTTTCTAACGCTGAAAAATTAAATTTAGTAGGAGAAAACGGTATAGATGTTGCATACAACAATAGTTTTAAATCTGTTGTATTTAGTATGGATAAAACCTTTTCTCCATTTACTACTGGTACTTTACATTCTCCTTCTACCCGAGGAACAGCGGGTAATGTATACTACGACAATAAATATGTTTATATGTGCGTTGATCTTAATAGCTGGAAGAGAATACCTTTACCCAAAACCAAATGGTTTTCAGCGGATGGTTTAGAAATTTCTAATAATTCAGGATTATATGCTAGTGTTACTGATATATATTTTTCTGGTTCAAACATTATTATTACTAGTGATGGAGACCCCTATCCTGCTAAAGCTGGTAGTACTCTTGTAAATGATGGCATATCGCCACGATCTGCATTTTATAATAATTTTTATATTGCTGATCAAGAATATAATTTTATCTTACAGTATAGAGGAGACACGAACACAAGTGCGCCAGAACCTGCAAATACAGGCTATAATGGAGTATTTACAAATGGTGTGATTTTCTCTAGTCCTGGCGCTTCTGGTGAAGCGATAGGGATATATACTGCTCCTACTGGTTTTACTTATAACCGAAGTTTTTTCTCTAGTTTCTTTCAAATGGATGATTGTGGAGGCCACGTTAATAGCGACAGAAAGTATGCTTACTACAATGGTAAATTTATTACAAGATGCTGGGATGACCCTAAAGTATATAATGCTAATCCATACTATAGTGGCACTAATTTTAATGGAGATTATTACAGAAATACAGATGGGCATTCTAAAATTGTAGGATTCTGTTTTGATGGATATCCTATATATGGCCCTTTTGGATACACTGATTCTGAAAATACCGATAACAGTATATCCTTAATGACAAGCTCTTATGTAGCAAAGACGGGAGATAATCATAGACCTAGCGGATGGAAATACCATAATGCTATTGGTGTTAATGATATTGCTTATAATCTTACTGGTGGTGCATTTGTTGAAGATTTTGATTACATGGAAGGCTCAGGTATTTTAGATCAATACAATGGCAGATATGCTGTTACTCCAGAATATCCACAAGGTACTTATGCCTATTATTTGACTTTTACTAACAGTGGATTATTAGTTCCTCAATATCCTTATATTATAGGTAATCATTCTAAGCAAAACAAGGTTAACCAGACTCTTGCGCCATCTATATTGCCTTTAACTGTAGACGGATATTTCCCTGTGTTTGCAGATGCACAAGCTGCTGCAAATTACGGATTGTTAAATGGAGGAGATGGAACCTATCATGCCCACACTATACTTGGACAGCTATACTATATGCCTAATGGTGTATCATTTGTGCATCCTGTTGCGCCAACAGACCTATCATTATCTTCATTAGGTATTAGTGAAAATGCTACACTTAATGCTGTTGTGGGTACTTTCACTACTACTGATGGCAATGATGGTGATATATTTACTTATACTTTAGTTGACGGGGATGCTTCCACAGACAACGCTAACTTTGCCATAGTAAATAATGAGTTAAGAGTTAATACTGTACTTAGTAGAAATGTTCAGGCTACTCATAATATTAGAGTTAGAACCACAGATCAAACTGATAGATTTTTTGAAAAAGCATTTACAATTAATGTTGTAGAAGCTACTACGTTTACTAGTCTAAGTATTACATCTGGAATTTCTACTTTAATAGGTGGCAGTGGACATATATTTGGGTCTACTGTAGCTGGAACAGCCAATGACATAGAATATGCATGGAGCTTTATTGGTAGTCCATATATTTCTGCTGTTGACAGTAACACAGAAAGTACATATGCAATTACTAGCACGAATGTAAATCAAAGAAATGATGAGACTGTCAATGTTTATTTAACTGCTAGATCAGTATCTGCGTTTGCGACTCTCACAGCAACTACTTCTTTTGTTCTAGACCATACAGAAGATCCTATTTGTGCAGAAGGATATTACCCATTATATGCTTCAGAAAATGATGCTATTAGAGATCCAAATGGCAATGGAACAGCACATATGCATACTGTTTTAGGAGTATTTTATTGGATGCCTAACGGATTAAGCGAATACTATCATGGTAGTTACGATTGTGATTCTTTAACTCCTAGTAAAACTGAAGTTTGTCTTGATGGCAGTATAAATGTTACGATAGCTAATACTGGAGATGGCAATAGATATGTATTCGATGCTAATTCTAGTAACACACATAAGTTTAAAGCCACTACAGGAACTTACGTTTTCAACAATGTTCCGGCTAGTCATCCTATTGCTTTCCACAATCATCAGAGATCAATGACCTATTCGGGCGATACATTAGCTGGAAATAAGACAGGATTAGATGGCAATAATTATAATTTCTATTACGGAAATGTAACAGGTGTATTTACCGGTGATTTCGGTACCACTTCTTATGAATGTTATTATCATGGTTACATGGGAGGACAAAATAATATAGTCTATGATGGCTCTTGTACTTCTCCAACTCCTACTCTGACAAGCACTTCAATACAATCATTAGATTCAGTTACTGGTGGCTCTAGTCTGACCTTAACTGCTTCAAAAGTTGGTACAGCAACAGATGTGGTTTATTCTTGGTCTATTTCCTCAGCTACTGGCGCAACCTTATCCAGTGGTAGCGGCCAGACTGTTAATTTAAATACGACAGATTTAGACACAGATACAGATCAAACTGTAACTGTCACTTTAACAGCGACTTCCAGCAGTGCCTCCGCTACTGTATCATCTACCAAGACAATAACAATTGTTCAAAGTTCGGATAGTAGTCCTCCTACATTAACGGGTGTCACTATAAGTTCTAATGCCACTGTAAATGGAGGATCAAGCGTAACTCTTACTGCAATACCAACAGGCACAGCAACAGATGTTACCTATTCTTGGCAAGTTACTACAGCAACAGGTGTATCATTAAGTAGTAGCGGCGGATCTAGTGTTACATTAAACACAACAGACCTAGATACAGATACAGATCAGTCTGTAACAGTGACAGTGACAGCCAGCTCTGTTTCTGCTTCAGCTACCGTAAATGACACCCAAACTATTACAATTTACCAATCCGCTGATGGAGGCGGAGGAGGCGGTGGCGGTGGCGATTATTAATAATAAAAATTAGAGGTATAAAAATGTTTGATAAAGTAATTACTCCAGAGTTTAAAAAATTATTCAAGGATTCAATTGATACTATTTTAGCTCAAGGGGCTTTGACTGTACCATGTACCTTAGAATTTGAGTCTATGAAAAGAGACTTATGCTATAATTGTGAATTTGATCCGATCACTCAAAGATCTGCTAATATGCCCAAGAGTGGCGCTCCTGTAGAATTTGCTCGTGAAACCATATGTCCTGTGTGTAATGGTTTTGGTTATGTAGACACATCTAAAGATGAGATTATAAATTTAGCAATTATTTTTGATAGTAAATACTGGCTTAATTGGGGCTCTAGTTCTATTAATATTTCTGATGGTATGGTTCAAAGTATTTGTTCAATATCTTTATTACCTAAAATAAAAAATTGCAAACAAATGATTATGGATAATAATATTGCTACCTATGGTCATTATAATTATTCTAGAGCTGGAGAACCACAACCCGTAGGATTAGGAAGTAATGATTATATTATCACTATGTGGCAAAAGTCATGAGATTTAGTTTAAAAGTTTTAGAATCGAGCACTCAAATTCAGCAAAGTATTCTGAAGTCGCTGGTTTCTATATTAAATAAAAATTTTTCTCAAGCATCGCAAAATATTGCTACGAGACTGAAAAAGATGGTTAAAGAAGCTATAGAAGCTGAGCCTGAATATCAAAGTTTAATGTCAGGACAATTAAGAGATGAATTAGGTATACCTGATCCTGGAAATCGAGTCAATACTATTGTTAATGCTTGGGCAAATAATGTAAATGTTAATTTAAAACCTGTTACTATTAATGGCTCTAGAATTACAGGCAATATTTCTATAGGTATGATTAAAGAAGATTATAGTGATGTTTTGGGTTTGAGTGAAGCCATTATAACCGATAGATCTACAGGATCCTCAATACCGTGGCTTTATTGGCTATTATTAGGGGGTGGAGACATACTTGTAAAAGATTATGAAATTAAAATAGGCCCAAGTAAGAGATCTAGAACAGGCAATGCCGTTATGGTTAAATCTAAAAAAGATTGGAGAATGCCTTCAAAGTTTGTAGGTGTCGCAGGTAACAATTGGGTGTATAGAGCTATAAGCAGGCTAGATTCTACAATAGAGCAAATGATGCAATCTGAATTGGAGAAAACTTTATGACTTATTTACCTTCATATGATGTGTTTAATGGTGTCGGTAGACTTACTGAAAATACATTAATAAATGAATTAGAAGAAAACATGAAAGCCTATTTAGATTGGGGTTTTCTAAATATCGGAGCATATGTAAATGTAGATATTCCTACTAGTGGACTATATGGTGGTACTTTTCATCAGTTAAAGACTACTGATACGCCCGGATATAAAAACGGTCAAGTTTGGCAATCGCCTAAGAAAGATTGGGTTTGGGAAAGTGGTTTTTACTATAATGATGGATTTATGGACAATCATACTGCCAATAGTATATCTGGTGTCTCTGTGAATGGTACACATGTACCAGGACCTACGGGAGTAGCAGGTACTGGATATTATATAAATTATCCATTAGGCCAGGTAGTTTTTGATAAAGCTATATCAAAGAGTTCTAAAGTAGAATTAAATTATGCCTATAGATGGTGTCAAACCTATAAAAGTAGTACTAATCCATACTGGAAAGAACTACAAGAACTCACATATCAACCCTCTCCTCAAATTAATCAGTCAAATAAAGGAGAATATAATCTTTCAGCTAATCATAGGGTTCAAATGCCCTGTATTGTTATAGAACCTATAGCCAGAAGCTATTCTGAACCTTGGCAACTTGGTAGCCATGCGTTTAATATCGGACAAGATATACTTTTACATGTATTTACAGAAAATCCAGCAGATAAAAATCGTATCACAGACATAATTAGACTGCAAAAAGAGGTCAATGTAGAACTGTATGATATATCTAAAGTCGTCAAAAGTGGAGTTTATCCTATTGACCACAAAGGCTCTAAAAACACCAACGGATTAATGTATTATGACTTAGTTTCTAAGTATTTTTGGAATAAAATGTACTTTAAAAACGTTGACATTTTGGATATGGAAAGTGTAAACAAAAATTTATATTGGTGTACAATTAGAGTAACGACTGAAACCATCTTATAAATAAGGTAATATTCCCCACAAACTTAATATTCTAAATCGGAGATTGAACTATGGCAAATAATAGAGTTTACTACGCATGCCAATCAGTACAGATTGCTGGCCCTTCTGGTAGCCTAGGAGCCGTCAATACTAAGTACGATACGGTGCAGGGTCTACAAAGTGTAGGTATTGAAACAAATTTTAATCTAGAACCTATTTATCAGATGGGTCAGCTTGATTTATATGAAAACTTTGAAGATATTCCAGATGTTAATGTTAGTCTTAACAAAGTTCTAGACGGTATGCCAACTATTTACAGTATGGCTATGGGTACCGGAACCTTGTCTGCAGTTGCTGAAAATCGTTGTTCTGTTAGATTGACAATTCATTCTGATACAGACGTAAGTGCTACAGGAACTCCGATTGCTGTTTGTCAAATTGAGCCAGCTTATCTAAGTAGTGTGACTTACAATTTCCCTTCAGATGGTAATTTTACTGAAGATGTTACAATTGTGGGTAATAACAAGAGTTGGATCAGCTCTGCAAGTGCTACTTCACGAGGTGCAGGTATGCGTCCAGCAGCCGATAATCCTAATAGTGGTGCTGGTATTGTGCGTCGACAGATGTTTGACCAAGCAAGATCTGCATTACCTACAGGTGCAGCAGCATCACCAGAGACCAAATTAACCCAGGGTAGTGGTGGTATTCCGGGTGTGAATAAGATCCAAAGCATTAACGTTAGTATGGATCTTGGCCGTGAAGAAATTTATTCACTGGGTTCAAGACTTCCTTATACGCGTTTTGTCGACTTCCCTGTTGAAGTTACCTGTGCTATCGAAACGATTGCAGCAACAGGTGATATGGCTGGTGCAGTTGAAAGTGAAACATCCTGTGCCAATCCTAAGGCATTGCAAGACAAGCAGATCAAAGTTGTACTTTGTGACGGTAGTAGCTATGACCTTGGTGAGAAGAATAAGCTGCAAAGCGTAAGTTATGAAGGTGGTGATACTGGCGGTGGTAATGCAACTGCTACTTATAACTACCTAACATACAGTCACTTTACTCATATTCCTCCTAATGATGATGCTGCTGGTAGCAATGTCAATACAGCTGGTTATGAATACAGTGATGTTGTTAGTGACCTTGATTATACGGCATAAGTCTTATATTTAGATTTGAAGATTACATAGGAAGATAGGACGGATAATATTGATAAGTGGATACGAAAGATATAGAACAATTAGTTCATAGAATATTAAGTAAAAAGCAGATCCTGTCTTACGGCAACGATCTGCTTTGTCTTTTTACACCCTCTTTAGATTTAGAGGTAGAGGCAGATTTAGTATATAGAGATGCTTATGAGAGCAATCTATATAGTGATTATCTACTAGAAGAAGATCTAAAACAATTTCTTATTGCTAGTAAGATTCTTCCTGTTACTTACGATAGTGATATTGAAAAATTAGAAAAGGCTGTAGATAAATTAAAAATCAAATTATACAAAGAATTTTTAGAACAAAGGAAAAGAAAGAAAAACGAAAAGCAACTAAATTCTTACAAAAAACAACTAGCTCAACAACACCTAAAATTCCATTCTTTCGACTTTCTTGTATTAGAAAATTACGCTCAAACAAGCAGATATGAATTTATTATAAAAAATACCTTATATTACCATAAAACAGACAAGCTCTTTTTTGATTTAAATAATGATATAGAATATACTAAATTTAGCAATATAATAGAAAGCATATCTCACAACATAATATCTCCTGAAAAATATAAAGAAATAGCTAGAAGTGAATATTGGAGAAATTATTATAGTAATAATAAACACAATTTATTACCATATAGTGCCAGAGACTACTCTTCTGAACAAAAAACACTAATAAATATTAGTGCTATGTACGATAGGATTTTTGAACATCCAGAGGCTCCTGATCAACCAATTATAGAACATAATGATGCTCTTGATGGGTGGATGTTATATCAACAAGAACAAAATAAGAAGCAAAAGAAGGAAAAGGGTGTAGATAATATTATAACGGATAGAATGAAAAATAGCCAGGAAATATTCTTAATGTCAGGAGACAATGAGGAAGAGGTACAAGATATTTTGGATTTGAATAATGCTCAAGGATTGTCAAAGATTAGGACAAGAGCAGAAATGGTAAAAGACGGAGCTACTGTGGAAGAAAATCAATTGCCTGATGTGCAGAATGACTTAAGGGAAAAACTAAGGGAATTAAATAGGAAACGATAATGTCAGATATAAATAAATTACAATCTCAAATAGAGAAGCGTATTCAAACTACTATGATAGGAGCATTGGATAAAGTAGAAAAAAACTTTGGTAATCTATGGGGACACTATAAAGATGGCCCTCTTACTGAACAAGAGGAAGAATTTGCAGAATTATGGGACTTTACAAGAAATCAAATCTTGAATCAGGGAAATAATCAAATTAGAAATCTAAAAGAAGATTTATCTAAATTATATCCAGGAACGGGTAAGAGTAGATATTATTACAACTTCGGGAAACCTAGAGATACTTAATGAAAGGACGATTAAATGAAAACAGAGGATTTTAAGGTGGAAATAGACGGAGAAGATAAAACTTTTATGGTGAGATCTCCTTCTCTAACAGATCAAAGAGAAGCACAAAAAGTTTATAATACAGCTTTTACAGACGCTATTAAAAGTAATAGTGTTGTTAGAGCGAAAATGGACGATGTACTAGAAGACCAGGGCTTGTGGAACAAAGAAAAACAAGCGAAATATGACAACCTGCAGCAAGAACTGAACGATGGAGAAAAAAGGCTTGCTAAAGGTGGGTTTTCTTTAACAGACGCCAAAAAACTGGCTTTAAAAATGAGAGACGTAAGAATAGAGATTAGAGATCTCATTAGTGTGAGAACCAGTTTAGATAATCATAGTGCTGAAGGACAAGCCGATAATGCTAGATTTAATTATTTAGTTAGTTCTTGTGTGGTGTATAAAGAAAATGATAAGCCTTATTTTAAGGACTTGTCAGACTACATGGATAGGATGGATGATCCTGTCGCTTTGGCTGGTGCTAGTAAATTGGCAACTATGATTTACGGATTGGATAATAATTTTGAGAAGAATTTGCCAGAAAACAAATTCTTAAAGAAGTATAAGTTTGTGAATGCAGATTTAAGATTCATAAACAAAGAAGGTCATACTGTTGACGCAGATGGTCGTTTAGTTGATGAAAATGGTAGGTTTATTGATAAAGAAGGCAATTTTGTTGATAAAGATGGTAGTAGAGTTGATGCAGATGGAGATTACGTTGTTGATAGTCAGCCGTTTTTAGATGATGACGGGAATCCAGTAGTACTTGAAGAAGAGAAAAAAGAAGATGAAGCACCAAAAACAGATAATGAGGACGCAAAAGCTGAATCAGATTAATTTTCTTTTCGGGGTGGTTTTCATTTCTTTAAATAGCGCCATGCTATCTGTCAGCATGGCGTTATTTTTTTAAGGTAAACAAATATGGCTAAAGGATTTAACCTTACAGCAGAAATTAATCTTAGAGGACCTTCTAATCTTAGACAGGTAGCGAGTAATATACGTAAACAGCTGGGTAATATTAACGCTAATGTTAATGTTCAAATAAATCAGCAAACAGCAAAACAAATTAGTATAGCTAATAAGTCTTTCTCCCAATTCAATAAAACATTAAAACAAACACAAACAATAGCTAGTTCAACTAGTAAATCATTAAGTCAATTAGCTAATTCTGCTGGTAAGCTATCTTCAAACTTACAAAAGGTTCCCGCTCAGATAGCATCGGCTGCTCAAGGTGCCAATCAGATATCGCAAAGTAATCAAAAAGCAGCACAAGCTACAAATGCCTTAACTTCTGAGTTTGCAGAATTTGGTAGACAATCCGCTTTGGCTGTTAGACGATTTGCCGCTTTTGCTACTGTCACAGGCGTGATATATAAAGTTTCTAATGCTGTAACATCAGCAACAAAAGACTTTCTAGATTTTGAGAAAGAATTAATTAAAGTTGCACAAGTTTCTAGAACTCCTGTAGCTCAATTAGATTTTTTAACTAAAAACATTACAAGACTATCTACTAATCTAGGTGTGGCTTCTAAAGACTTAGTTGGCGTGTCTAGAACCTTAGCTCAGGCCGGTTTAAGTGCTAATGATACTTCTAAGGCTTTACAGGCTTTAGCTCGTAGTGCTTTAGCTCCAACATTTGATGACATGAATAGAACAGTTGAAGGTAGTATTGCCCTAATGAGACAGTTTAGTATTGGGGCAAATCAATTAGAAGGAGCCTTAGGTAGTATTAATGCTGTTGCTGGTAAATTTGCTGTTGAAGCTGGTGATATTATTACTGCTATATCTCGTGCCGGTGGTGTGTTTGCTTCTGCAAGTAAGGGAGTGAGTGAAGGTACCGATGCACTAAATGAATTTATTGCAGTATTTACTAGTGTTCGTGCTACTACTCGTGAAAGCGCAGAAACTATTGCTACTGGTTTACGAACTATTTTTACTAGGATTCAGAGATCAGATACTATTGATTCATTAAAAGCTTTTGGTATTACGCTTACTGATCTTGAAGGTAAGTTTGTTGGTCCTTATAAGGCAATACAGTTATTAAGTCAGGGATTAAGGACTTTAGATCCTAGAGATTTAAGGTTCGGTAGAATTGTAGAAGAATTGGGTGGTTTCCGTCAAATTGGTAAAGTGATTCCTCTTATTCAGCAGTTCACCACAGCACAAAGAGCATTAAATGTTGCACAGCAAGGAACCGGATCATTGGCGCGTGATGCTGCTGTAGCTCAACAGTCTTTAGCTAATCAGATACAAAAAGTTAATGAGCAGTTTACTGCATTTATTAGAAGTGTCGCTGGTTCATCAGGCTTTAAAGACTTAACGAGATCCGTATTGGATATTAGTAGCGCATTAATATCTGTGGCCGATGCTGCTAAAGGAGCGTTGCCTGCTCTTACCGCTATTTTTGCTATCAAAGGATTTAAAGCATTAACGCAGTTCGGTGGTGGGTTTTTAGGAGGAATAAAAAGGGGAGCTGGTAATACTTTAAATACTGGAGGATACGTTAAAGGTTATGCTAGAGGGGGTATGGTTCCTGGTACTGGTAATCGTGATACAGTTCCGGCTATGCTTACTCCAGGAGAATTTGTTATCAAAAAGAGTAGTGTCTCTAAATTAGGTACGTCTACTCTTGCTGCTATGAATGAAAATAGATTTAGTCAAAAAAGTAGAGGACCAGGCGCAGGTAATGTACGAGCTAAAAAGCAAAAAGGCATAGCCGAATATAAACTATCTCATACTGTAGGGCAACTTGCTGCATATGGTGACGATGGGTCATTAGGACCAAAGTCAGCTAAGACCGGAGCTTTCACTTTAGGACAGCTTGCTAAAAAGTATAATGTAGCAGACGCTAAAAAACGTATTAAATCTGGACAATCTCCACAGGCTCCTACAAGAGTTACTGGTAACGTTGTTAATTTAAAGCTTGGAGAAGAATCAGGCAAAGCTTTCGGTGGAGATGAATGGCTTAACCCTGGACTTGCAGAAATTGACAAAAAGGTTAATCAGGGATTACGAAAATTAAAACTAAAAGGAAGTAAAAGTCCTTTATCAAAGGACGAGGCTGTTAGACAAAAAATTGAAGGATTTACTTTAGAATCTTTTATATCTGGATTACTAGGTAAAAGTGCAGAAGGTGGTAGTGAAGCTTTTGATTTTAAAAATATTGATACAAAAGCACTATCAGATCTAAGCTTCAGAGGTAAACCTCCTAAGTACTTAGATTCCAAAAGAACTTTAATAGGTAGATCTGAAATTATCAAAAAGGGCGTTGATGATGCTGATGTTAAACTAAGAGCAATGGCTACAGGAGGTAGTATTGAGGATACTGTGCCTGCCCTACTAACGCCTGGTGAGTTTGTAATAAATAAAAAGAGTGCAGCACGCTTAGGCCCTTCTAAATTACATGCTTTGAATAAAGGTCAAAGAGTTCGAGGATATAACAAGGGTGGATTCGTACAAAGTTTCTCGAACGGTGGAGGTGTTTCAGGTTTAAGTAGTGATATCAATCAATCTTTAGGACTTAAAGGAGTAGGACAAGTTAACTCTGCATTAGCTGGTATACCTGGTGCTATACAGAAACTTCTTGGTGCAGTTGATAGATTTGGTGCTGGTGTGATCTCTGCTGATCCTAAGATGGCAGCTGGACAGGTTAAAGCATATGCAAGAGCACTTGGTAGAGGAGCTACAGAAAGTCAAGCATTAACAGCAGCTATTGATGCTGGTGAAGCAGCTACAAGACAATATAGTACTAGTTCAGCTAAGGCATCAAAACATTTACAGGCTCAATCTAGTGGACTTACTTCTACACGAGCTGGGACATCAGCTGGACAAGCAGACACCAGAACTGCTAGTAGCATAGTACAACAGAGAGTTGCTGCTGGAGGTATGGGTCGTAGTGGTAATGATATGGCAAGGCTGGCTAGGGAATCAGACCTAGCGGCAGCAAAGCTTAAGGCTCAATTCCGACCTGAGGCTGCAGGGAAAGCATTAACTGTATTCAAAGGAGCCTTACTTAAAACAAACAGTCCTATCTTAGCTATGAGAGCTGCAGTTCAACAAGGTATTAATACGACAAAACAACTTAATGCATCTACTCGAAAATTTAGTATGACCCTAGATACAAGTATGCCCACATTGCGTAAAGCTATGGGATCAATGGCCACTGCGTTTCACAACGCAAAGGCGCGTATCGAGAAAATAGGTGAAGGTAAGTTCATGCAAGGGATGCAGAAGTTTGGAACAGCATTAGCTTTTGCTGGACCTATGTTAGCTGATCAAGTAGGCAATGCTGTTGGTGGAACAACAGGTGCAGGTATAGCTGGTGCTGCTACTGGTGCGAGTACTGCTATAGCTATTGGTTCTCAACTTGGTCCTATTGGCATGGTTGTTGGATCTTTAGCTGGTTTGGTTATGGCTTTTGATGGATATAACAAAGCTGTTGCTCAAAAAGAAGTAGAGATCGCTAATACAAAAATAGATCAAGCCGTAGAATCAAATCAGAAATCATTAGAAAAATTAAGTAAGAATATTAATAATGTTGCTGCTCGACGAGAAAGCACCAGAAATATTCAAGCTATTAGACAAGCCGAGATAGATAAAGCTGCTGCTAGTGAACGAGCTGCTCAACCAGGCTTGATGAGTAGAGGTTTAAATTTTGTCAGTGGAGGATATCTTGGAGGAGACAGCAGAACTAGCGAAGACAGAATAGGTGCAAGAGTTTCTACCAATCAAGCTGGTGCTCAAGCATCTCAAAGTCGAATAGATGCAGAACTTGCAGCAGGCAAAAGCTTAAAAGAGCTTGATGAACAATTACGTAAGAATGGTGGTAGTTTAAGGAATTTATATACAGATATTGTTGAAGCTGATTCTTCATATCAAGAAGAAGTTCAAGTAATTCAAGAGAAAAATATGGCTGAGTCACTTAAGACTAAAGCTATAAATGATTTAAAAAAGAAATATGTTGGTCAAGTTGCAACAGGCTTCCAAGCACAACAAGCAGAGATAGACAAGGCTAAAGCTGCTAAAAAATTAGCAACAGCCATGAGAGTACAGACCGCTAGCTTAACAAGAACTTTTTCTAATCTTAATCAATCAATACAAGCTAGTAGTGACAGCTTACAAAATGCTTCACAAGAATTACAAAATATTGTTAGTGGAGCTACAGGCTTTACTGCTAATTTAGATTCCTTATCTGTGCTCAACAATCCTGCTGCCTTTGGCAGATCTGAACAAAACAATGCTATTAGACAAGGCTCTCAATTTGCTGGTCAAGATGCAGCATTTATGCAGCAACTAGCTAGATTCAGTTTAGACGCTGATCAAATTATTGCTTCTGGTGCTGCTAGAGCACAAAGAAGCGGTAGCTCCGGAGACAGAGTTAATATTGCAAAAGATACTGTCAATCGTCTAACAAAAAGACTTGAAGATGCTTTAGGTAGTAATCAATTAACTAATGGTATTAGAAACCAATTGATAGCCTCTATTGATGATGCTGTTAAAAATGGTGACGATATTGATCTACAAAAATTAATAGAAGAAAGTGGATTAAGTCAGTCTTTAGATGCTTCTAAACAAGTTTTCGATGCGTTAAAGAACTCTGCACAGTTTTTAGAAAACGCTATGAACTTTGCAGCAAAAGGAGCTAACGAATACAGCAAACAAACACAACTATTAAGAGATAATCAAGCTAGATATCAACAGATAATATTACAGAGTGGACTATCTTTGAAAAAGGCTTTAGGTCAAAGAGTTGGAGTTCGAGAAACTATAGATGCCAGAACAAGAACTGCCGCTACAAAAGCAGGAGTATCAGCAGACCAGTTCTCTGCACAAAATCTTGTACAACGTAGAGAAGGCTTGCAAAAAGAAGCGGATCGAATTAAGAAGTCTTTAAATAAGCTTGCACAAAGTTCTGACAATGCCAGTACATCTGCATCAAAAGCATTCTTAGGTCTTACTAAAAAGTTAGGAGATACAGAAAGCAAACTTAAAGCTGTAGATAATGCTATACAGAATTTACCAGGCACTATAGAAGCAAACATTAATGATGTTATAGGAGAGATTGGTAGAATAGTACAAGAACAGCAGGCTTTGCAACAAGCTGGAGGTCAGTTTGCAGAACAATTAGTCGGTAGTACTCCTCAAGAATTAGCTAATTTAAGTTCTAGCTTTAATATACTAGAAAGAACTTTGGCAGGTCAAAGTAATACAATTCAACAGTCTCAAGCTGCACAGATGGCCTACTATCAGGCTTTACAAAACGGCTCAACTCAACAAGAAGCTTACAATGCAGCACAGCAGGCATTTGCGGGACAAACTCAAAGTGCTTTGAGTCTATTTAATCAATTGAGCCAAATGAGTGGATTAGAAGGTCCAGAGATAAATAGTATTAGAGCAGATCTATTGGAAGGTTTTGCTCGATCTCAAGGTATGGGTGTTGAAAATCGTCCTATCTTTAAAACTATTATAGATAATTTAAGAGCAGATACCGGAGAAAGTCCAGAAGTAGTAGAATTAAAGAAAATACATCGGGTACTACAACAAGACCTTGCAGGCGCAACTGGAGCTGTAGAGGGAGGTATTTTAGATAAACAAAATAATATTTTACAAGCTACTACCACACATTTCTTAAATGAACTGAAAAATGTACAATTAAACTTTAATCAAGCGCAGGTGAACTTAATCAGTGCAGGCATTGGAAGACCAGGCAGAACCACAGGAGCTAAACCGTTAAAAAGAAGTCAAGGCGGTGTGGTTTACGCTAGTGAAGGAGCCTATGTAAATTATCAGCCAAGAGGTACTGACACGATACCTGCGATGTTGACACCGGGTGAATTTGTAGTTAATGCTAAGGCTTCTAAAAAGAATGCAGGTTTATTGACTGCTATTAACAATAGTGCTGGTACTGGTAAAACTTTTAGTAGCGGTGGTGTTGTTTATGCTAAAAGAGGAGTTGGTCCAGATTTTTCTATTACAGATGATGGGATGGAATTGGTTTACGGTGGTGAACATCTAGGAATGGTCCCTTCTCATAGTCTAGACCCAAGTCTACGCAGATCAGATGCTATGGATTCTATGCATAACATAGGAAGTAATGCAAAAAGACGAAGTGGTGCTCATGTTGCCGGTGGTCGTAGTGCGAAAACGACAAAACCAAGAGGAAGAATGAGGTTTAGTGGAGGTAATATACCTAGACCTAGTGCGGGTACTATAAGTCGTATTGGTGTGCAACAGGGTCTATCATATGGATTAAATTATGCTGGAGTTTCTGATCAAAACTCTGCTGCTCTTGGTATGGCTGGTGATGCTGGAGTATCAATGTATAGAGCAGGTGCGGGTGGTCGTATGGCGGCTGGAAGCAGCACTTTGGGTCTGAATGCTGGTTTTGATGCGGTATATACCGCTGGAGAATTCATATACGATCGTGAAGGATTTCATAATAAAAAACTTCAACAATCAGAAGAAAATGTAACTGCTGGAGAAGGTTTTATGATGGGTCTTACTAGACCTGTCGATACAATAACTCGAGGAGCTTATACTAGCACATCTGCATATCAAGCTAGACAACAAAGAATAGATACAGAGAAATCAACAGCCGCTATGCAAAGAGGCACACCAGGAACTGGAGGAAATTGGTATACTAGCGGTTTTGGACCAGCAGGCAAAACCTATGTAGAACAAATGTCTGATTTAATATTAGAAGAACAAAAAGTATTACAAGATAAGGCATTGACCGAGCAGCAAAAAAATGAGCATCTAGCTAGAATAAAAACAATGAAAGCTGGCTTGCCTAAAATTTCACATCAAGATATAGGTTATGCTGGAGGGAGTCAAAAAGCAGGTTTATTCTCTAGTGAATCTCACTACTCTCAACAAGAAGTAGACAAGTTGGTTGATGAGCGTGTAACAGCAGCGGTTGGACACAAACAGAAAAGAGCAAGATTTGCTTCATCGCCAAATCCACAACTGAGAGAATATCTTGATAGTCGCGCAGCACAGTACGGATTACCACCGGGTTCAACACGAGAGGAAATAAGTGCAGCGTCTAGTGCAGCCTGGGATAAGAAACATGAAGCTAATGCACAAAGACAAGGACATGCTCAATCATTAGGTTTAAGTAAATTTGCTACACAAGAACAAATCGAAGCTAAAGAAAAAGCGAATAATCAAAAGGATCTTGATGAAAGAAGAGTTGCATATTACAATGATCGTAGTCAAAATATGCTGGACTCTAGAGGTGTTCCTTATGAGGGTGGTGACGATATAGCATTTTTAAGTCATGTAAGTGAAGAGTTACCTTCTATTAATGCTTTGGATCCTAAAGATAGAGCTTTGTACGAAGAAGGCAAAAGAAGATCAGCAGAAATTGACTCAATTAAAAATGAAAAATGGGATCCCAATGGTTTTCATCTAGGGGGAATAACGACTGAGTTAGAATGGACTAGAGATAGAGATAGAAGATTAAAACAAGCATATAAGAATAGAGAAAAAATTGTTGTAAAACCATTAACCGATAGTTTCAAAAACAAAGGTTATGACGACCCAGCTACGTTAGCATCCCACAAAAACGCATACTATGATGGCAAAGAAGCAGAGAAAAGAAGAAGAGAAAGAGTAACTAAACAGAGACAAAGAGATCATGAAAAAGGTAGAGATCCTAGAACATTCCAAAGATATAATGGCGTAGCTAATAATTTTGACAATATGAATCCTCGCCAACAACAAATAGCTCGTGCTAATCTTGGTAAAGGCTTACATAAATATGGAGTATATGATCCTAGCCTATCTCAAGATGAAAATATTGATAGAATGCACAATGCTGGTATTGGTCACTTGGCTCCAGTTATGTATCCTGGCGCTCAAACTCAGCGCAAGGGTTTAAGAGTTAAAAGCATTAGAAGTAATAAACAGGCACAAACACAGCAGAGACAACGAAGACCATCTCCTCGTTCTAAGGAATCTCGTAAAGGATTCTTCCAGAGCATATATGCTAGCGAAGGTATGCTAGTACCTTACGAGCCTAGAGGTACAGATACTGTCCCCGCAATGCTTACTCCGGGTGAGTTTGTAATTAATAAAGCCGCTACACAAAAACATAAACCGTTATTAGAATCTATTAATAGGAGCAAGGGTGGAAGTGTTAGCTATCTTCAAGAGGGCGGTTTATCTGGTGTTTCTACGGGTCGTCTTGCAGACGGTATTGATATTAAAAGAGAAAATCAAACAGTAAAAAATATAAAGAATTTAGTAAGTAGTGATCGTAAATTTACCAGACAATATGGCAAAGATTCTAATTATCAAAATAAAACACTACGAAATGTTGACGATAATTCTGGGTATGCAGCGGGAATCATTAGCCGTCAGATGGATAATGGCAACTTCCTCAGCAAAGGTGGTGTGGTATATGCGAGTAAAGGCAAGCTTATTAATTTTCAACCTAAAGGTACAGACACAGTTCCTGCGATGTTAACACCGGGTGAGTTTGTCATTAATAGAAAAGCTAGTCAGTCTAACTTACCGTTACTTGAAGCTATTAACAGTGGTAAGAGTATACAAGCACAAGGATTTCAAGAAGGCGGAGGTGTAGACGTCAAAGATATGAAACAGCTCAGATCCCAAATGGGTCTTTTAGTAGCAAATCTTGCAAGATATACTAGTGGTCCAGAGGGGCTGAACAAATTAATGAAGGCTGCCGCAATAGATCTTGGAATTGGATATGCCGGAATAGGTCAGGGGCCAATGATGAAAAAGGGAGCTCCATTTTCAGCGGAGTATTCTGATACTGATGGTATGGGAGGGGAAAAGGCTAGTGTTCATTTTAGAAACCAAATATCCTCAGCCCCAATGGTTCGTCACGAATTTGCACATGCTATAGCTAATTCTTCAAATGATAGAGAGTTGTCCAGATATATAACTCCAGAGTTATTAATGGAATTAGCAAATTCTAATTATCAGACAGCTGCCGACTCATCCTACACCTTAGAACAACTTCAAAATCAGCCGTCTGAAATGTTTGCTGTATTAGCTAGTATGATGGCCCTCCCTGGAATTCATTCTCAACGATTCATGCAAAATTCAATGAAAGCTGTAGGTTATAAAAAGGGTGGAGTTGTTTATGCTCAAGATGGTACTTTTACGGGCAAGTCTAATAGAGATATTCCATTTGGAGAATTTTTACTTAAGAAATCATCTAGTAGAGCAGAAGAAGGTGAGGGATTGGAAGCAGCCGCTATAGGCGCAGCTAAAAGCGCTGGTCCTACTGCTGTTGGCGCAACCGTTGGAACTTATACTACAGCAGCAACTGCTCCAGTGCTTGGTCCATTCGCTCCAGTAGCTGGTTTGATTGCTGGTGTTGGTGCTGCTGGTGTAACTGCCGCATCGCAAGAGGGCTATTTGGATTATTTTGCTCCACAAGCTAATGCTGAAGCTAACAGAATTACATCAGAAAATCCTCTAGCAGCTAATATTGGAGGAGCATTACCTGGAATAAGCTTAGGTCTTGTTCAACAAGGTTTACGAAGTTTTGCCGGTACACTTGGTCAAAGAACTTTAAGTGGTGGAGCTGGTGCTACTATTGCGGCAGGCACTGAGCTTGCTACTACAGGAAAAGTTGATCCAGCTAACTTGGGTATGAATTTTGGAGTGGGTTTTGCACAGCCAATGACGGGTGGTCGTCCTACTAGAAGGGCAGGGCCACAGGCAGAAAGTTTTACTACTTATCACGGAAGCGGAGATAAAATAACAACAGGGAATATTGATGTTCGGAAAGGAGGAGGAATACATCATGAAGGTTTCTATACTAGTCCAATAAAACCCGGTATGCCTGGAGATATGGCCAGTGCTTATGCGCAGGGAGCCAGATCCTCTAGAAGAGGCTTGTCCGTTAAATATGAGGGTGGGATTTATCCTATAGAGGTTAGAGGTAAATTATCAGACTTCCCAGATGCACACGCCCCTCTTGCAGAAAATAATCCACAAGCATTAGAAGGTATGAAGTCTATTTTTGACAAATACAATTTAGATAAAACAACAAAAGTAAAGAATTTTGATTCTGAGCAGATGCATGGTTCTGCTTTACTTGGCGCCCAACCGAGTGTGCTAACGCACCATCAAAGAATAATGAATGCGATTAAGGGTGTTACTAATGATCCTGATTTTAAAACTCTTCCTATAGATTGGCAAAAAGCTACATTCGAAGACCTTCAAAAAGAAATTATTACTCAACTAATGACTAAAAGCAAGATGAAGCGAAAGCAAGCCGAATCTGTATTTAGACAAGCAGTTGTTCAGGCAGGAATACCCGGAATTAATGCTACTTCAGGTGCTGGGAAGATGACGGTTATATTTGATCAGAGTAGAATTCAGAAAGTTGGTTCTCCTATTCAACCTCCTCTTTCATCATATGAAAAAACTGGAAATTTTCCTGGACCACCGGTGGCTCCTCCCAAAAAACAGCCGGAATACCAACGCGCACCATTCACTGCGGGCAATAAGCCAAAACCCACGAAGACCTTACAATCAGACGGGGTGGGAATGCTTGTTGATCCGGAAGACTTTAATAGGGGTGGAACTGTTTATGCTAGCAACGGAATGTTAATTCCTTACAGACCACAGGGAACTGACACCGTTCCAGCAATGTTGACTCCCGGTGAATTTGTAGTTAATAAGACAGCCACACAACAGCACCTACCAGCTTTACAGGCTATGAACCAAGGAGGAAGAGTAGCTTACTTATCCAACGGAACTCCAGGATCAGATGTATTATTGAAAGAATTTAATAAATTAGCATCTGCTGTAGCTCCTGTAGCTTCTAATTTCGAAAACCTACTAAGCGGTTTGCAAAACTTGACTAATAATGGTGGTGGGGGTGTATCTACTAGTAGTATAGGTAGTGATGCACTAAGTGCGTTTGGTCAAATATTTAGCAACTTTATCAATAGTGTGAATGCCATATCTTTACCGGAAAGTATAAATGTAAGAATGGAGCCAACATCTGTAAATGTGAAGATATCAGGTACAGAAGCACTAGGAGCTTTGGAGGAGAAGATGCAATCAATTATACAAACAAAACTTACTACAGAAATTAATCAAAGAATTGAAAACTATTTAAGCACAAGAGAATAACCTATAATAATGGAGAATAATTAAGATGTCAGCATTATTTGATGAAAATAATAACATAGTATCCGGAACTTTAAATATAGGATCAGGAAATGTCTATGATATAATTTTATCAGATACTTCTGGTAATCCTACAATTTTTAATCAAAATAATTTAGATATAGATTTTGCTGTATCGGGCACAGGCGTAGGGGATGTTCTTTTTTATGATGTATCAAAAGGACGATTAGGCGTAAATGTTACTAATCCCGATGCTGCTATGCATGTGGTTACAGATTGTGCTTTAGATGGATTAAAGGTTGAGAACGAGACTAATTGTGCTACTGGCGTTAGAATTCTTTTTATTCATAATAGTCAAACCCCTCCAGAAACGGGCAGTCTGCCTGTTACAATTGATTTAGCTGGCAGAGATAATAATTATACAGCCATTAATTATGCTCAGATCAAAGCCAGGATTCTTGACCCAGAAACAAATCAAACTAGCGGTGAATTATTATTCACTGTAGATCATACGGGTGTTAATCGTGAAATTTTTCGTTCTAGTTTAATAAATACTGTTTTAGGTGGACTTAATGTTCCTACTGGGCATTTTTACAATGTACTAGGATATGCTAATACTTCTAGTGGTTTATCATATATTATTATGGGCAATAATAATGACTTTACATCAAACACAGGTGTTTTAGTAGGTAGCAATATAAATGCAGAAGGAGACAAGGTTTTAGTATTTGCTAATTCTAGTAATGTTTCTGGTAATAGTAATGTTGTTGTAGGAGTAGATTCTACAGTTTCGGGTTTATCAAATGTAGCAGTTGGTAGTCAGATTAGAACTACTGGTGATAATAGTATTATTATAGGCAATGACAGTGTTGTAAATGGAGATAATTTTGTAGGGTTGGTTTCAACAGCAAATATTTCAGGTCACTCTGGTATTGGCTTCGGTATTGATGCTACTGCTATCGGAGATGGACATGTATTCTTAGGTAGCAATATTAGTGTTACTGGTTCAGGAGACATAGCTATAGGTTCTAACTTAAATCTGTCCGGTACTAGAAATATTGTATACGGTAATTTTTCGGATGTTAGCGGAAATAATATTATTAGTATAGGTACAGATAATAATCCACAAAATATTAATAGTGGTATTTATATAGGTAATGAAATAAGTTTAAATGACAGTACAAGATCCATGATCATTGGACTTGGCGTTAGCACCAACAATGGTTTAGATGATAGTCTTTTGATAGGTATTAATAACGACACATCTAATGGTTCCCCAGATAAGTTGGTCATGGTCGGTCAAAATAATAGTGTTTCTGATATACAAGAATCTTTAATAGTTGGAAATGATAATACACTTACCGGTAATCTATCTAATAATATTGTAGTAGGTCCTAGAAATAATATGCCTGCAATAAGCAATAATAATTTAGTAGTCGGAATACTCAACAATACTAGTGGCATAACCATTAGTACAGATGGTAGCATAGTTGGTACAGATACTAAAACCGAAGGAGACAGTATGGCCAATACTACTGTCTTCGGTATTAACAATTGGGTTTCTAATGCTAGTGGTTCATTAATATTAGGAAATAAAACTAGAGTTTCAGGTTTAGATATAAATAGCGTAGGATCATACACCAACTTAAATGGAACTAATATACAAAATGTAGGCAATAGTAATTTCGTACTAGGTAATAATAATGCCGTACTAGGAGCTAATAGTGATATAGTTGGACATAATACTATTTCATTCAATACTTCTTCTGATCGTAATTTAAGTTTGGGTAGTGGCAACATAGTCATTGGACATAATGAAGTTTTACTTAGTGGTCTTAGTGTAGGTTTTGACAATGAAATACACGGACCAGACAATATTGTTTATGGTAAAAATAATACTGTTGGTTTAGTTAGATATCCTTGTAGAGTTTCTGGTACCGATGTAGTTATTGTGGGTAATGTTACAGACTTTAATGGTGGAGATAAAATTATAGTAGGTCTGTACTCTCCTGCTTCACATGATGCTTCTACATTTGTTAGAACAATTTTAGATGGTACAGATCCTCAAACCGGACAATCCTTAGGCATTATTACTGAAAACTTAGGATCTAATTTTACCACCACACTCAAAGTAAACCTAGCTATTGATTCAACTAATACAATTGAATATTATGTCAAAGGCACATTTGATGATATTATTCACGGTAGTGATCCATGTGCAGAATGTTTTGCTGACCAATTTGCTGGTTACTCTTCTGGATATGTAATCGCATACCAAAATGGTAATGACGAAACAGATTTGCTTACTAATCCTAAATACGGTCATGATAATATTGTTCTAGGTAGTAATAATAGACATACTCATGGTAGTGGTATTACTATAGGTAATTCTAATAGAGTGTCTGGTGTTAATCATGTTGTAATTGGCCATGGTCTAAGTGGCGTGGCTAATAATACATTGCAAATAGGTGCAAATAATGATAACAAAATAGTTTTAGATAATTCTAAAATTATATTCAACACAGGCGCTTTCCAAAGTACAGTGTTCTTTAATAGTAGTGCTCCTGGTGGAAATAATGATGAGAGAGTACTTAGAGTTAATCTAAATAATAATAGGGTAGCTATTAATAATAGCGATCCTAGATCTACTTTAGATGTAAGTGGTGTCTTAACAACAGAAAATTTACGTGTTGGTTTAAGTGCTGTAGAAGGTTATACTCTACATTCTGATGTCAACGGCAATGCTACATGGCAGTTGCCTGTCAATTTATCTGGACAAAATAGTGGATTAATGTTTAAGGTAGATGACAATGTAGGTAGTGGTCTTAGAGAATTAATATTTAATAAAGATACAAGAAGCATTACTTATTTAAGAGCAGACAAAGACATAGAGCCGGACGGTGATTTTATTATCGGTCCCAATTCTGTAGAAGAAAGACCTTTACTTGTAAATGTATCTGGGTTATATCTTAATAATGCTGGTAGTGATTATGGTTATGACTTTAGTATAAAAGGTAGTGGTACACAAGATCCTGTAGATGGAGACAATTCCATTTATTTGTTTAAAACTCTTGTTGGAGATAACTCTGTCAGGATTCATAATATTACTGGTGTATCTGGTATCTATAAGCAAATGACCGTTTACGATGGTCTTAATCTGCCAACTAATTTAACAGGAACTATTCTTAGTGTAGATAATCAAGGTCAATTAACTTCTGATTCTTACGAAGAATATAGTTTGTTATTTACTAATAACAACTATTCAACTACTGGTAGTAATATATTAAGATTCTATCCTGATTCTAATGCTGTTACTATAGGTCTTACAGGACAGCCACCTTTACAAGCCGAATCTAGTTTAGTACAAGGTGCTTCCAATACATATAATCATATTATTTTAGGTGCCACACCAACAGTCAATACAGTATTTAATAATGCTGGTCTTGGTGGCAACAGATTTATTATTGTAAATAGTGGTCAGGGAGGCAGTAAAAAGGGTTTCCAGTATGATGTTAATACTTCAGCTCTGGGTATTAATGTAGATACAGTCAGTAATAACTGGCAAGTTAGTTCTGCAACAGATACTAAGTATTGGTATGAGGCTGGTGAACTTGTAGTAGACGGTAAGCTTAGAGTTAATTCCATACAGTTGACTGCTGGAGGAAAAGCTTTACCAGGAAGTCCTGCTGTTAATAAATATCTTAAAGTTGTAGATTCAGCAGGTAATGTGGGATTAGACACTCTGGATTTATCGTATCAGTTCCAAGGTACTCATCCTTTAGCTGTAACCACACAACCTACAACTGAAACAGTGACAGTTCGTTTAGCCACAACAGATGCTAATAATCAGGGCCTAGCTATACAACAGAATGGCTTGATGCTTGCTTGGGACGGTGCAGCTTGGAATCACGCCAGAGGATTTAGGCCTGTACAACCAGATAGCGGAGGTACCACAGACACCACCGCTGGTATCGAACTTGGTAATGCTATTAGTCTTAATTCTTGTAGAAATAATCATGCTTTTGCTGCCGGAAGTTTTGCTAGTCCTGGTAATGCTAACTTTGATAGAATGAAAGGTTCTTCACAATTAAGTAGATTCTACTTGAGAGGTAGAACTTTAAATACTAATACGTCAGAATTGACTTCTGATTGGCATAAAGATGCTAATACTGTTCCAACTATTAATAATACAATTAGTTTGCAATATACGGAAGAAGATGATACTCAGAGTGCAAACGATCATAATAGAAGCTTTGTATGGAACTATACGATAGACTATAGTGCAATATTTAATAATAGTACAGCTAATGGTTTTGGTGCTGTAGCTGGCCAACTTAAGGGTGCTATATTGAGTTATAGAAATACTGATGGTACTCGTACTAATACTAAATTAGGAGCTGAGGTGCATACTCAGAAACAGTCTAATGTGGTTACCTATGGAGATATCAGCACAGGCACTGCTCCTATTGTTGTCACTATTGAAGATTCTGGTGCAGATGTCAACGCACATAGATTAGCAATTTCAGCTGTGGGAGCCCCAAATACTGGTCCTACATATGATGGTATGTGGTCAGTCGTTGTAGACATTAATCAAGTACATATGCCTTCAGGAATTAATTTCGCAAATTCAGACACATAAAAAAAATATAAAATAGGATTAAAAGGTATGGACGTTAAGTATGGTGATTTTAGTTTTAAAAATAAAAAACTTGCAATACCTACTGTAGATATACAGACATCTTTCAATAAGACAGAAGCTGGTGCAGTTTTAAGTCATGTGTATGATATTACACTGGCTGGTAAAATTATGGCTACAGGAAATAGAACTGGGTCATCAGACGGGTCATTAAATACAGCTGATAATTATGATGGACAGGAACCTAATGGTGGACCACAGACAATTTTGTGGGAAAGTTTAATAATTGTTGCTAATGACATTAAAAAAGCTTTTGATGAAGATTATAAAAAACTAGAAATACTTTGTAGTAATAACACTGATACGTTAATCTGGGGTTTATCTGAGGACACTACTTCTGCTAGAGTTACTAATCTTAATTTTGAAAATTCTACTGATGAAAATTGGAGTCAAATCATAGATTATAGTATTGGTTTACAAGTTGTTAAACCTAGTCCTTCATACCAAGACTATTACAGCGAGCCAAACCCTAGCACAGTATCTTCGTTTCAGGACTCATATGAAATTTCTCCAATAACTGAAGATTCGTTTTATATTCCTGCTGACCCTGTCCTTACAGATAACGATCTCTCTACAAGCACATACAACGAAAAAAATGAAGGTAATCTATTTCCTATGGGTAGTGGAGGAGGTAACAGATATACTATTACCAGAACGGTAGGAGCCAATGGAATTAAAAGCACCAAGTACGGCTCTGCATTAGATAATGGTAAGGGTTTTGTAACTGGTGTACTTCTAAAATCTCCACAAATATCAGAGATACTACAAAGTTTAACACTAACTAATCGTACTACTAGCATTCAAGCAAGTGAAGCAGACGGTAGATATGAAATTACAGATACCTTTATAGCGAGTGATTCTCATTTTTTTGAGGCTACTAGAGAAACTTTTACAGTCACCAATAATGTTGATCGTAATTTTAGAAAAACAACAACAATAGCAGGCACAATATTTGGTCAATCAGCACTTAGTAAGAATGTTGATAGTTTGTATTGGGGTATAACTAATCCTAGCGATACAGTTCACGCAGATAAACTCTTTATTGTTCCATTAAGTAATAGTGAAGTATCAGCAGAAAATGCATACGAATCTGCAAGTGGGCAATTTCAAGAATTGTTAGATGCAGATATCTTTCATAAAAGATGTTTAGCTGTTAGTTTTCCTAGTGGGATATCTGAAGAATATCAAAAAATTTCTAATAATCAGGGTGGTGCTACTACACTTCCTTTTAAAAATTTTACTGGCTGGCTTAATCCCATAGCTGTAAATGCCACCTCTACACATAGTCCTAGAGATTCTAAAATAGAATATAGTTTTACTTTTGATTCTAGACCTTTATCTCTTATCAAAGGGGCTTTTAACGAAAGTATTGATATTAGTGATGCTCACCCAGTAAGAAATTATGCTATGCAAGAAGTTTTTCTGAGAAATCCTATACTACAAGACAGAGGGACATATTCTTTACCAACTAGGACTGCTACATATTCCGCCACTTTTTTCCCCGAAGAAGTAAAAAGATCTGCTGCAGCCTATATTAATAATACTACTTTAAGTAGAATTTATACAGCTTTAGATCAATTTAATCCTAATAGAATGAATGCTCAAAATGCTGGTAACTATGGTAATGGTAGATATTATATTATTAGTAGGATTACTAAAGAAGATGAACAGTATGATCCTATAGAGGGTACTTTTAGTAAAAGTGTTACTTGGAGTTACGAACTTATGTATGGTAGCTGGATGAAAATATCTCAATTGCAAACTGGATTATATTAATTAGAAAGTAATACTTATGGCGAAATATACAATTAAAGATAATTTTAGAGGTTTATATCAAACGTTTACTACATATCAACGTACACAGAATACAGTTAAAAAAAACTACGGAGGAAGGGATTTTGATAAAGATGTAACTATACCGCCTAATTCGGGTTTAGATTCTACAGAAGTAACGACATTTGGCATAACTAGATCTATAGTCACGAATGATTACTTGCCCGCAGGCACTGGTGTTCTTGATTACAGCACACCATCAGGAGATGGGACACCGGGATACGTACAAGGTAGTGCATCTAAAAATACAAATTAAAGGTTATAAAACATGGCGATTGTAAAAGTACAATATGGAAATTTTGATTTTGATTCTGCACAAGGTTACCCAACACCAAAGGTAACTTTTGGTATCGAAAAAAATCGTACAGCAGCAGGAGATTATTTAAGTGAACAGAAAACTGTAACACTAAATGGTCAAGTCTATACTAAGATTATGAGAAAGCATGATGGTCATCCATATGCTGCGGCTGGGGATGATACTGCTGAAACCTTATTTTTAAAAGCTAGTGGATTAAAGAGCCATATATTAAATAATAATTATAAGTCTTTTGGTATTACTTGTGGTGATTTCGAAGATCCTTTAGTTACTGGAGTTAGTGCAGTAGTAGAAAATTTAAGTTTTTCTCCTAGCACAAATAATTGGGGACATACAGTAGATTACGAAATTACCTTAAAAGTATATGCTACGGGTAGCGGTATGCTTACTCGTAAAACAGAAGATACTCCGCGAAATTTTGGATACTATGTACAAAGTGTCACAGACACATATAATTTAGAGACTTTATCAGATCAAGACTATTTATTAAATGATATATATGTGCCATCGTATAAACTTTCGCGTACAGTTTCAGCTGTCGGACAAAGAATACATCCGGAAAGTGGAGCATTACATTTTGCTAAGAAATGGGTCAAAGATAGATTAGAAGCTTCTCCTTTCAAAAATGCATTTAATACAACAGATTTCCATTTATATAATCAAGAACGATCTATTAATTCAGATGAAAGTGCTGGTAATTATAGTGTTACAGATAGCTTTGTTGCTAAAAGTGGAGACCCTTGGATAGAATATTATGATGTTAAAGTAGAAACTGAAAGCGAGATGAAACGCAAGGTTAGAATTGAAGGAACTATACAAGGACTAGAACCAGCTACTGGTGTCATTTCAATCAATACTTTAGATGATAACTATGTTAATATAGCTAATAATAGTGGTATAAAATCTATTAAACCTACATATTCTGGTTATCTTGGAGGATTTAATAATGATCAAGGATATGACTATCGTGCAGCAGGCGATCCCGCGAGAATATTTGATAGCAGCAATACTAGTGAAAATATGGGGGTGACAAAATATCATAATGCTGTAAGTGGTTTTAATAATGCTGACAATGCTGCATTTTCAAGAGCGTTAGCTTATGACGGTGTTTCATCAAAACTTTTGTCAGATTCATGGAGAGGTAAAACTGATTTTTCAGAATATAAAACTCGTACTTTAAATCCTGTAGCTATATCTAGTGAAGAAGCATTGTTTCCTTATGAAGGTAAAATTACATATAGTCGTGAATTTGATACCAGAATTCCTGCTGTTATAAAAGAGGCTTTAATAGAGGATATCAGTGTAAGTCAAAGTTTTCCTACAATAAGAACAAAAGAAATAGAAGTTTTAGGACGTAGACTTGGACCTTTAGTGGTTGAATATTATAATAGCTATAAACCTGGTACTAGAACTGTTACATATGAAGGAACTTTTCCTAGTAATACAGGGCTAAAAAGGTATAGTTTTCCACAGGATATTGTAGACAGAATAGACGACATGCTAAAATTATATGTTCCACTATCTCCCTATTCGGGATACGTTACAGAAGATACAGAAAAAATAAATATAGTGGAAAATACTATAACAAAAACTATGAGCTGGGAGTATACAAAATGCCCCTAAATTTAAGGAATAACTATGCCTAAAACACCATGTAATAAAGATTTTCATCTAGTAGGACCTCATGCACAAACTATGTATTTAGGATGTAGTGTTGTCAATTTTAATATTACTTTGGGATGGGGTGGAGAGTCTAGTAGTTGTAATGTTAAATTAGCACAAGATTATTCTGCTCATCATCACTCTGCTAATTTTAATCCTCAATCTAACTTTAGAGATAATATTAACAATAGATTACAAGCCAAAAAAACAGATGATCCGCGTGTTACTCAGTCCGAAGCATTTAATGCTGAAGAGATACAAAAACACGACAAAACCTCTCAAAGTTTATTTACAAATATTCATAAAAAAAATAAAGATAAGTATGATCATATAACCAAGGACGACAAAACTGGAAATGTTCAGCTACAAGATATTGGTAAGAAATGTTGGAACAGTATGAACTATAACGCCAATCCTATAAATTGGACTGATCCTGATCCTGGATTTATAGGAAATAAAAGTTTTTATGCAGGAAATGTGGATTATGATATTATAGGTTGTCTATCATTCTTTAAATTTAGTGATGTGTTCTTTGCAGGAGTAATTAAAAATTGGAAATATCAAAATTATGAATATCAAGTACAATTAGGCGGTTTAGCTAGTGTGCTTAAAAATTGTAAAATGATTTTAAAAAAATATAGAGGTAGCGTTAGTTCGGTTATTCCAAATACTGCTGGTTGGCCTAATTCTAATGGTTATAATTTAGTAGTGCCTAGTAATGCTGTAGAACAACCAGGTGTTTTTGGCACTATTCAACAAGGAGCTATTCCAAACTTATTTAATATATTCGGATGGATGGAAACTAATATTGGCTTAGGCTCTAGTGGCTATTCTGATGAAAAAGGTATACAGGCAGCTTTTGTTTATGATGCATTAAAAACATTTTTAGGAGGTAATGCACCAAATCCTGGCCCGTGGAGCCCTTTTGGTGCTATTGTGGTTAAAAGTCCTTTTGATAGAACGAATGGGCAAATTATAAATCCGGCATCTACAACTTTTACTACGGATACCACTTTGACAGGTAGACCTACCCTTGATGCATCCTCTGTTGCTTTTACTAGCCTAGGATTAATAAAAACTGTTGTAGCTACAGATGGAATTAATCGTACTCTACTAAAATTAGATTTAAGTAATGTTCCAAGACCTCCTCTCGGAGCTTATATTAATGATGATAGCATGGATCTTATTAGTTTTATAGATTATTGTTGCAGCAATGCTGGTTATGATTTCTTTGTAGATTTTTTACCAGATAGTACTGATAGTGTTTTTTCTGGAACTATTACTATTAAGACAGTTACCAGAAGAGTACAACCCATGCCTAATATTATTAAAGATTTTATCTTAGGTAATTTAACAGATAATGCTGCTATGACAGATTTTAATTTTGGAGAAGAATTTAATGATGTAAAAACTAGAAAAATGATTATAGGAGGCAAACAGCAAAGACTTTATCAGGCTGTTACTACAACTTTTAGTACATTACAACATAGGGCCGTTTGGGACCCTACAACAAATACTTTTGCAGGAACTAATTTTGGTAATCAGAATTTAATTAATTCCGCTAATAATAATTACAGAGAGCCTGATGCTAATACGCAAAGAATATTTGAAAATATCAGATTTAGATATCTTAATGATGGAGCTGTTGTTGCTCAAAATAGAAGTGATGGAGTGTCTAATCAGCAGTATGCTTCTATAAATAAAGGAACGTATTTAAATACTGCATTTCCAGATTTAGGAGGTTCATCAGGAGGTGCTTACCCATTATATAAGGAGATGATATCTCCATATTTTGGATATGGTAATAATGGAGAACCTCGTAATTGTTATTATGACAGAGGCGGCGCAGAAATGCTGGTTTGTGTTGATTTTCAAGACATCGCAAGTATTTTCCCTATTCCTTTTGGTAAAACTTTAAATTCAGATCAGGGTTTTGGTGCTCATGCTGATTGGATTGCTAGCTTATATAGCGATGTGCAACAAGATTTAGTTGGTGGTCAGAATCTCGGAGAAAGAGCACCAAGTGGACAAGATAATATAGGATATGGCAAATTTACAATAGGCGAAGTTGAATTATCAGTTGCTTTAGATGGTTTTGAACAATGGGAAGGCTGGTTGCAGAATTCTGCTTTTTATGGTAAGCCTGTTGCTACTGCAAGAATAATGTGGGATTTTACTAATAGAAATTATGGTAAAAATATAGCCAATGTTTTATTAGTGGGTATAGGAGATGATGACAAAATAGCCGGTTTACAAAGTGCATTGGCGATACAAGCAGCGATGTTGGATCATGAGTTTCAAACTAACCTTTATCCATTTTCGGGAAGTATGCAGCGCAGAGATGAATTAACAGCGTTTAATCTTGCTGGTTTTCAAGCTCATAATTCGGGCTTGAAGAATATGAAAAAAAATCTATACGAATTTGTGAAAAAACTTGCAGAGACATATTACGGTAGAACTTTTGCTGTTAGAGTGCCACAAGCTGTAGCTTGGAATGACGGAACAGGTAAATTACAATACAGCTATGAAATTACTGATTCTGCTTGGGAAGAACCTGGTAATATGATAGACAATACTCTGATGATTGGCAGCAATGCTAGTCTTAGATTTAGCGATAGTAACGGTAAAGTGCAGCCCATATTAGGCTTTAGAAACGATGCTGAAATAGCTACTCCTATCCTTAATATGCACAATATGAATATGAGTCCTAGACAGCAAGCAGGACATGTTTACGATCCTATATTTGTACAACATTATTTTGATCACCAGTTCGGTCTAAATAGTTTTTCTTCTCTTACTAATTTATATGCACCACTAGAGCATCAATTACCTGAAGATAGCTATTTAAATTTACCTTATACTAGTTATTTTATGAGTAATTTTTTAGCTCCGGATTGGAATTTAGAGGCTAATATTGTTGGTATGTCTCCTCTAGCTCCACAAGCTAGGACATCATCATATGGATACACGGTTCCTGTAAATACTCAATTTAGAACTTATGTAAAAGCTAGTATTGAAGGAGAAAATCCTAAAAATATACAAAACCCTGCAATTATTTATGATAACGGAGCAGCAAAAGTTGTGTTATCTACACCAAGCCCCGTTTATATACGAACTCTACCAGATCAAGGTTACGGTTTACTTCTTAGGAAATATGTATTTGGCGATGAAACTCCAGCAGAGATTGGTGGAGGAGGTAGTATTTTTGCGGATAATTGGTCACTAGCTGAAGCTAGAACTGGTTTTGTAAGTCAAATGTTAAGACCTGAAACCCGCTTAACGTATGCTGGTGGTGGAGTTGTGTACGATGGTAACGATACTCCACGGGGACTTAGACGAGCAGCTACACCATATTTTGCTGCTATTCCGATACAGTATAACCTGGCTACATATGGGCCTTGGGCATCTCATCCTGGAATAATTGCTCGAACTATTTTCCCTAACAATATAAACCATGCTAATGTATTAGTAAATAATTTGATGGGAGGCATTGATGTTTCAGTCAATGAGAATTTTGTTCCTTGGAACTATAATGGTATGAATAATTTAGATACTGCAGCAATGAATGCTGTTGCTGATGATAATAATTTCCAGCAAGTATTAGAAGCAGGTAGCATTACTTTGGCTGGTATAATGTTTAACAATTCTCTTGTGGGACAACAACTACTTAGCGGGCCAGGTGCTCCTTTGCTTACCAATGTATCTGTTAGCGTTCAACCAGACGGTATTAATACTACATATGAACTTAAAACATTTAGTAGAAAAATAGGATTTTATAATAAAGAAATATCTGATAATGTGCTAGCTAATGCTAGACAATTTTTACAAACAAGGCAAGCTATTACACAAGCTACAAAAGCAGCTATAGCTAAAATTAATGTAGCAAATCCAAATTCTGTAAGAATAGGAAGAAGGTTTTAAAAATGGCAGATGCATTTAAATATATGTTAGCAGTCAATAATCAGCAGATACCTGTTGGCTATAATATGCCCAATCCTCATCTAAGTCATCCAAATTTTCCACAAGAGACCAAACTACCTTGGGGGTATTTTCGACCAAACACTAATGGAGCGTGTGATTTTACTAGTGTCAAAGGGATATCTGATGTGGCCTTTGTTGATCCAGAAGCTGTGGTACCTCAATTAGATCCTTCTTTATATAATAGATGCTCTATTATGAGTACGGACGGATTGTTTTCTCCTGTTTCATTTTATCCAAATAGATATTCTAGTACTTTTTCTATGACTCATCATACACAAAGTAAATGTCCTCATTGTTTAGGTACTAGAAAAATTAGAAGCACTGCAATACAAGATCCTGTTACTACTAATGATGATATTGATACAAGTACAGGAGGGAATACACTTACTGTCGAGGGAGCATATAAAAACATTAAAGACATTACGGATACCAGTTGTCCTTTTTGTGCTCCTGATGAGTACAAAACAAAGCTAAAAACAACAAGTACTAAACCATCAGAATCAATCCCTCCATATATTTTGACTCAAGACTCTGATGAAGAAACTATACAAGGAGACGACAGAAAGGAATCTATAGTAGGCACCACTAATTATATTAATAGATTTACTCTAAATCCCATCGTCATGGGAAATGGTGAGTTTTCTTGTGAAAGCTCCAAACAAAATGATGATGCTTGTGTTCACAGTATAGAATGTGTAGGTTTTGGTGAACTGCCACCGGGAGCAAAGGGAGATGTTAGAGGTAAAATATCCGCTGAATCTTCTAAAAATTATAATGAAAATGATCTTGATTATTTAACCGGTAAATATCAAAGTAATCAAAGATTTATAGGATTGCGAGGGCCATTAGTTGTGCATGGCTGGGGCTACGACCAAGAAGGATATCCAGTACCTAATTCTTCTGGTGAGTATCAATACAATACCGACGGAACTATCCGAACAATTAACGTTGATGGTGGCCAAGTTCCGTTATATAAAAATCAAAAAGTTAAAGCTGATGGAAGTGTCACTAAACCATTTAAAGAAAGAACATTTTACAAAGGATGGGCTGCAACGCCTAGTACATGGCCAGTTGGACCTGTGGATTTAAGATGGGATGATGCTGCTGGAGTATGGACGACTCCTGGAAACTATAAAAAAATGTGGGTGACCATAGAGATTAATTTGGCCGATGGTAATCCTGTTCGAGGAACTATAGATGATTATAGTTCAGATGCTGAACCTTTACCTGATGGCTTTAGAAAAGTTGTATATGTAAGAGATTCTGGAGGCTTGATTAAAGCCCCAAGAGGAGCAGCACTATACTGTGAGTATGATGCAGATAGTGGCTTCTACCAGCCATTGTATAATAGTCCTTTTATTACTACGGGTACTATTAAGAGTAATAATACGGTAGACATTGATGGTAAATATACATTAAAATATAATAGATCAAAAATTTTAGATATATACGAAGGAGAAGTTTTTGATAATCCACTTAATTATCCTGTAACTCCTGGTAAAAAAGCTATTTTTAGCTACATAGGTGGACAATGGACTCTAACAAGTATTAGGTAAGGTATAATATTTATGTCGTGTTCTGTATTTGACATATCACTACTGCAAGATATTGCTCCTGGTAGCGTACCTACAAGCAAGTTAGATAAGTTGCGTTCATTAATAAATGATTATGATCCTGGTTATTCTGGTATTTGGCAACCGATGGTTATAGCAGGTGATGGAGCGCCTAAAGGAACGTATTCTGAATTATTAGTTCAGCCCAATGTTGATAATGTTTCTACTTTTGATCCATGTAATTGTAATGATGATCAAATATTATCATTAGGAGCTGGATTTTATGATAATTATAAAGAAAGTAATTTCAATACTTCTTATTGCGGGAATTATAGTGTTCAATGGAGACTCTATGATTCTGCTGGAAATTCATCTGAAGATGTATTAGGTGCTGATGGAGTATTTGATGGCACTTGTGATAATGGTGCTTGTGATGTAATGTTTAAGAAAGATGATTTCATACCTAGAATACCTATGATTAATCAGTCATATATTTCTGGTTTCAGTGACTTCAAACATTTATCAGAATTTCCTGCTTGTGGTAATGTTGGCTTAGGGTGGGAAAGATTTTTTGAATATAATGTTTCTGATTTTAATACACTGGATGTGACATCAAACGCAAAATTTTGTATTGATTGGCAATTAAAGGAGATTATTTCTGAAGTTCCATACGATTCTTATACATCACAACATATTAATGAATATACGCACGATAAAAGTTATACTAAATCATTAGAGACAAGAAAAACATGCGGCAATTTTATTTTAACCGGTATTACAGAAACAGGTGTGTTTAACTATAATATATTTAATGATGTAGACACTGCTTCAGAAATACCTGCTAGTGGAGATTTTGATCCCCCATTTGGCTTTAAAAATAATACCTATAATAATATTTTTATAGGTGGTAAAAAAATGGCTTCGCATTGGAAATGGGATCATCAAAGTGGAGTATTAGGTTGGTACAGATATTATGACAAGGATAGAACTGATGATAAAAGACCTATAAAGGGTGTGGATTTATACATTTCTCCTGGGGATGTTTTTTGGTCTACATTAACTTCTCCCGAACCTAAAGTAACGCAAGAAGATTTAGATGATGGTTCTTTTGTTAAAAAATGTCCATCTGGTGTTAAGGTTATAGACGGAGCTACCTTTAAAGGGATCATACCTCATGGGTCAACAGGTCTTTATATATCTACTAATATTTATCCTAAATTTTATAAATTTTATGAAAAATATACAAAGTTAGGACTTGAACATTCTAAAGCTAGAGACTTATCTGCTCTTATGGCAACATCACCATTATATGATGGTTACACAGTAGATCTATTACATTATAAGTCACCTATGATTTATGGTTCAAATAATGTCAATGATTTCAATCAGATTGCAGAACTTAGTGTTAAGATGCAGTCGGGCACTCGTTTTAAATCATACAATGGTTTAGATTATGTAGAAACCTCAGACCAATTAATTAATAGTCTTTATAATAAATACGGAGGATATTTGTGGTTTCCTCCTAATGGTAATTATGATGTAAAATTTAATTTAGATAGTAGTGAAAAATCTATCTATGTAGATTTAGACTTTGATAGCGTCATAAATCCTCGGACTGCAAAAAAAGCAGGAAGTAAAAAATACAGTCGGCTACCTAACCCTAATTGTTCTGTTAATTCAAATCCTAATTATAAGTTTTATTACGATCAAACTATCGCAGCAGGAAGTTCAAAAATTGAAACCAGCATTAGTGATAAATATAATTATTCAAGTAGTTGCAGCGAAGATGCAGATGGAAATGTGACCTACAACACCGATACCATTGTTAAATATGCTAACATTAATTTCAATGGTCGTAACATTAGTAATGTTCCTATTTTTCATAATGGAGCTTATACTTTAAGCGGTGTTTATTCTAGAATTACAAAAGACGCTAGTGATGGTGTGGTTTGCACAGATTGTGATGCTAATAGTACCTTTTATCTGGTTCCAGATGCTGAAACTGCGTTATGTACACCTGCAAGACAGCAAGCAGGATCAAGGGAAGAAGATAAAGCTACATTTTGTTATGATAGGTTATCTAATTTTTTGAATAATAGTGAAGGCCCAAACAATGAGCCTGGTCAAAGACCTCTTAGAGGTATTATCAATGCCGTTAAAGAAGACATTAGATACTATAAATCCCTGCCATTTAATCCTCATATAGATTTAGTCGCCTTCCATGAAAAGGGTGGAGTATATTATAATTCTACAGTATTTGATAAAAATCAATCCGTAGCTTTTGTTCCAGATAATGCTGGCACTTTTAACAATATTACGATTAGTTTTGCGACCAAAGATTTAGGAATTAAGCTAAATAGTTTTTCTGTAGAAAGACTACAAAGCTCAGATAGATCTACTGCATCATGTAAAAGATTTCCTATAGATGTTTCAGGTCTTTGCAAATGTTATGGGTTAAACCTAAAAGAGTATCCTAGTTTGTGTGGAGGAAATCGTACTAATTATTCTACCGCTTCTTCATACATTCCTAGTTTATCTACTAGAAATAGTCCCAAGCTGGAATATTATGGAGGATTTACTCCTGATGAAGTTAGTGATTTATTTGGTGTTACGGTACCACCAAAAGCAGAAAAATATTTACCTAATATAACTAGTAAAATAGATCCTGAAAATCCTTATAATTGTGAAAAAAGTACTAGTATTAATATTGGGAATTATACCACAACTAATCTTAATATATCTTTAAAGAATTTTGATTCTAATCATAGTGATATCTATGCTAGTGTTTCAGAAAGTATGGACTATATTGCTCCTGCAATGAATGAAACTTTAACTATGTATGAAACATTTTTTTGGGATAATTATAGCTACAAAAGATTTTTAAATCAAGTAGTTATTAATGGTGTGACATTATATAGTCAACAAAAAAAACCTATTATATCTGCTAATAATGGTATACCTAGCTCTATGACATTAACTATAACAAATCCATATTTAGATGCACTATTAAATACAAAAGACACTGCACCTGAAGATAAGATTTCTTTAAAATCACCATTAACATCAGCTGTTAATCCAAATGCTACTGGTATTTTTGGAACTAGAGGGGATGAACTGAGTACTATAACTCTTACTATACATCAAAAGCCCAAAAAGAATTTATTAACATTTCAGTTTAATAAACAAGAAACTGATAATTTGATTGATTTTTGTAAGGGTGACTTTAATCCTAACAAGGGTTTAAGAGTGCCTACGAAGAATCAAGGATCAGTAGAACCAATAGGAAAAGATGGAGCCATTAATTATCAAGACATAATAGACCTAGAACCATTACAGGGAGATCCTACACTAGTAAGAGATCAGGCTGTGGATGCTGAAAGTTCTTTTTGGAAAGATAGTAGTGTTTTGGTGGGTAATCTAAATAATAATACAATTAATACACTTAATAGTATCAATAATTTTGATATACATAAAAAACCTAGACTATATTTAAAACATAGAGGATCGTGGTACACTGCAAAATTCAGTAATATAGGAGGATATAATATAAATGGATTAGATTACATTGGTCGTCCTAGATTTTATGAATATGTGCAAAATATATATGATTCTAGTTCTGTAGGATGTATGATACCGGGAGTTAGAAAAGAACCAGTTAAGCTCAGTAGTAGACCTAGTGCTGGAGGAATCTATGCTCAATTGCTGTCTGAAACCAGACTAGTACTTCCTGGTTCTACTGCATATTTCCGTATTCCAGAAACAGTGAAAATTCATGACACACAATACGAAGATATAGCAGACTTTGCTGCCAACGAAGATCCAGAAACTACCGAATTAAAACGCAATCAATTTGTTAAATTAAAAAATCAAGATTCATATTATATATATAAAGGTCCGACAGTAGGTAATAAGAAAAGCTATCTTTTTATAGGCAGTTTATTAGATATTCTTAAGAACAGATCTAGTTTAGATATAGATTATAATAATACTTCAAATTTTGGCTTGGTATATAATACTTTTAAAGATACTGATACTAAAGTCTTGATGTCTAAAGTTGCAAATCCTTTTAATCCAGATGGCAGCATTAATGAGTTTTTTGGTGGTGATGTCACGGAAAATACTGTAGTTAGTAAATCTCTACAAGTAGAATTTTATGATGAAAATGATTTAGGTGTAGGTGGTACTTATGATGGAAACAAACATATCAGAGTTTATACTATATTTAATCTTTTGATTAAAAATAAGTACCAATATGTATTTTTAAATGAAACTCCTGGGACTATATTGTGGTACGATGTGCCAGATCATACAGATCCAGATCCTCGATTAAACAATAGTTACTTTAAAAGTAAATGGGGAGATATCATACCGTATGATGGCAGTGCTGTAAATAATCCTTACATTATTACTCTTCGATCATTATTACAACCAGACACAGTATATGAAAACATATTTTATAAAACTATTATAAATGATTATCAGTCTAACTATAAAATTTGGGATGGTCAGAATGTTTCAAATCTAGATGACCCTTATATGCAAATATTTCAGAAATATAATGGTATTAATCAAACAGAATCTTATGATTTACCAGTAGAACAATATAAAAATTTCATACCTGTTATGCAATTAAATTATCAAAAACCAGTAAATTCTAAATATAATGTTTTAAATAATTCAATACCTGCGTCTGGTAACATTGCGATAGGATCATTAGTATCAAATATAGACAGGAATATAGAAGGATATGAAACCCCTGTCAAATATAGCAAAAGATTTTTTGTTGACGATGTTTCTGCTTTAGAAGGAGCTTTTGTTCCAGATCCAGACAAGGAATTCTATACAGAAACTTTTAGATTAGATGATAGTTTATTTTGGTTAAGTAGTACAAAAGCCAAAAATGAAGTAGGTAATTTAGATAATTTAGAAGAGGGTTCTGTTAATAATGCAGGGCAAATTCGAGATGGAGAAAGATTTACGCCAGAGTTAGCATCAGCACCCAAATATTTTGCATCAGTATCTAAACTCAACTATAATTTTAATATAAACTATAAAGAAAGAGAGACACCATACTATACTGAATCTATCATATCAGATCTAGATCAAGCATATGATTGTGGCCCTCAAGATCAATATTATTATAGGCCATACTATTTAGAAGATGTCGATCCCGGCGAAGATAGAAGAAATAGACACAAGGTAAGTTGCGTTTTCAAAAAACTTGGTGAAACGCAAATGTATGCAAAATATGGTATTCCTACTCCTAAAAAGGCAACTTATGGAGAATTAAACGATTGTGTGAAAGGCTTTGTTTCTTATGAAGCCGGAGCCTATAATCCGTTAGGAGATAACAGATTTGTAGAAATAGTTAGAACAGAACTTGGTGCTGATAATCCTATAGACGAGCCAATAACATGCAGTTCTGAAAAACCAAAACCTCAAGATAAATATACCATATCTGATGCTTATCAAGGTTATGTTAGAGATAATCATTCATCAAGTTCTCATTCCACTAATGTAAAGAATACAGACATTCATGCTAATGAAATGTTGTTTAGATTGCTTTATGGAGAAAAAGATTTTATTAACAAAGAACAATTATTTGTAGATAAAAAACCTTTAACCAAAAAAGACTTAATTAATTATACTGATCCCTCTGTTAAAGCAAAAGATATATATGAAGAAATTTTATATAATTTTGACGCCAATCCTCGCACAGATATAAATGTGAATGGCTCTATTAGTATTAATGGTACTCGTAGTGTTGGGGACAGTATTACTGGTACTATAGGAGATATATCTATCAGTCTTTACATATATTTAATGGGACCTACTGGAGATATAGTTTTAGAGGGCAACGTTGGGGAAGAAAAAGTTTTTACAAAAATTTATGATACTCAAGGAGCTGTTAGGAAAAGTTTAATTACTCAAACATGGTCTGATGATGAAGATGAACCCGAAGCACCAAGCCCAACAGACGAAAATGACACTATAGACTTGGTATCTCAAGCTAGTTATAGAGGAGCTTGGGAGGTTAAATATCCTTTTTGTGAAAGAACCGGTGAAACATACACACGGTCTTATATGCCCTGGTCTTATATGCCTTGGATTTACTATAGAGTTCCCTACGTGCCTGTAGCAACAACCTGTCCACGAGCTACTACTCCTGCTGATCCTTATACCTATGGATATTGTAGTGTAGATCCAGAACAAGAGGATTGTGGTTGTGATACAGAAGACGGTCAAGAATTTGATAATTATGAAGGATTGGAACCTGGTTTAGCAGGAGTTAATTTTACTTATGAATTTGAAGATTGTTCTAAAAAATTTAAATTACATGGACATAGTTATCGACCCAAATGGGGCGATGCTAATCAGTATGAATTAGCTGACTACTATATGGGAGCATTATCATTTAGTGATAACACATGGTATCCTGGAAAATCTAGAGGTGGAATCTATGATGACGCTCCAGAGTATACTAATGGTTCACTTGCTGGTTTTACTGCCGAACATCGAGCGTGTTTTGGCTCATGTTGGTTTGAGAATCCATATACATGGAAGCTATGGCCAGATTACGAGAGTCTGATTGCAGCGCAAGCGGCAAACCCGTACACAGGTGGCCAGGGGATTCATGGTATTCACTGGGGATATGCATATTATACTGGAATTAAGGATGAGGATAAGCAAATAGAACAGACCGCTTGGGCAAAAAGGGGATCTAGTGCGTATGTCAGCGATTGGCAAGATACAGGATATTCTGGACCTTTTAGGTGTTCAAATTCTGATACTGGACAAAGTGTTGAAAATGGTTGTGCTGGTGCTGCGGTCGTTCAAGGTGCAACACAAAACAGAAAAGTATACGTCAGAACATCCAAAAAAGAATTGGCTGAAAATGTTTCTATAGGTTGTGCTAGTAGTTTTATAAATATAAACTATGATAATGACACATTAACTGTTACTGTTCCTGATAGTAAAGCTGTTTACTCTATGACACAAGGTAAGTATATACAATCATCTTCTAGTAAAAGTTATTGTGTAGATGTAGATTTTAAAGGTAAGTGTCCAGTAATAAATATAGATGTACCATCAGATTATGAGGTCAGTGAGACCATAAATTCAGATTGTGACGATCATTGTTCACAACCATCTATTGAAATAGAAGCTCAAGAGCAAAAGTATTCGACTCGTGATTTAACTGTTGTATGCCCAGTATCAACATTTAGTTATGCTGATTGGACCGGTGGAGGACGAGCCCCTAATTATCGTGGATGTGATGGAAGTGTTGCTAATTGGATACCTTGTGGTTCACCTAGGATTTTGATAGTTGGGAACAACACGTTTAATAATATTAGATTTTATGGCATGAGAAATAGTTTCGTACCTAGTGCTACAGTTGTAGAATGCGATGCTCATAGTTATGACATAGGGAGATGGTCACATATAGCAGATCCTATAAATAGACAAGCTGCGGGTAATACACAGTTGGCTGTAGCAGGACCCACATCATTATCTGCAATAGGGCAACATGCTGGTTCAGAGTATCGGGCATGGAAGAAAAATATAGAACAAAGTTATGGAGGAGGTGTTCATGGTAGAAATAGTACACAAACATATTATCATTCCGCTCTTGCATCACCTTATGACACTAGAGGAAATGCGTGCTATGTGCAAACAGATATTCCTACAGAAGACATTGTAGAAGGTATTATACCTGGCACTTGCCAATTAAAATTTGAAGGTCATTCAGACAGTCATACTAAATTTAGAGCTAAAGTAGGAGCTGGAGAATCAGGCATAGAAACAGGTGAGTTTCAGGTTAGTTATGTTACTGCATATTTAGAGTATAAATATAGAAGCTCATATACTGTTGATTCGTATTTGAGAAGTGCAGATAATGAAGACGAAGAATATTATTGGGACTATAATCCAAGACCAGGGGTAGGTAAATATCCTGGAGACTATTTTAATGATGGTCATCCTACACTAAAAATTCTTAATGGTCTTACGCAATGTAAGACTAATCCTTTTCCTGATAGGTTTTTGGGTACTAATTATTGGGGAGAACCTCTAAGGTCTCCTGAAACTTACTTATTTACCGCAGATTCTGTTTCAGCAAATGCTTGCGATAGATCTTTATCATCATATAATAAATATGATGATAAGCAAACAATATGTACTCCTGCTGATTGGCAATGCTGGAGTCATCAAGATCGTAGAAATACTAACTTATTTTTAACTAGACTCACAGGGAATACATGGGAATAAATTATGTACTGTAAATTTCAAGATACTGGAGAGATTTATAATAATAAAAAATTATATATATGTAATAATTGTGGTATGAAAGTAGGACTAGAAAATCCAGATGCTAAAATTATATGTTTCCCACTATCTAGAGAAGCCTTAGACCAGAGATTGTCTGAAGCAAATATTAATCCTGTACTTGATAGAATTCCTAGAGTGATATCTAATGAAGAGGATAGGGCAAAAGTTTTAAAAAATGCTAGAGAAAGAGGGCAATACGATTATCAGTCTAACGATTTATGTTCCGACGATGAAATAAAAGATAGACTAGCTATTTGTAATCAGTGTGAATATTATGAAAATGATGCTTGTAATTTGTGTGGATGTGTTATTGTTCGAGAAAAGAACTATAAAAATAAATTAGCTATGAAAAACGCATCTTGTCCTGACAATAGATGGGGACCAGTTAGTTAGTAAAAACAGTTACTACCTGATCGCCGCTACCAAAAACAGCATTAACACTATAGTATTGATCACCAGCTCTTGTTCTAACTCTAACTACAACAGGTACGACTGTATTACCTGTCCAACTTCTGAAAAAGTGAATTGCAACAGTATATCTACCTCTAGGAGCAGTTCCTAGCGGCCAGAAAATATTTTCTACAGGAGTATTGGAGAAGTACCTATTAGATGCATTCATATCAATATCTAACATCCCACCACTTCTGCTCCTCTTGTTTCTCCAACCTATACTTTGGAAACCATCATTCACCCAAAGATCAATATCATCTCGTGTGTTCCAAATTAATGATATTTGTATATCCCCACTTTTTGCTCCATAAGACTGCAATCTAGCTTCTATGTTTTTGGCTCCTTGTCCCGACATACCGGTGCCTTTTCCGGAAGATGTTGGAATCGAAGCGGATGCTGGTATACCATCACCTAGACTTGTACCGCTTTTAATCAGCTTCATAAGAGCATTAGTAGGTTGTGTTGATGTATTAGTATTTTTAACAACACTCTTATTATTTTTTTTATTTAGCTTTTTCTTTGATATTTTAGTTGTAGATTTAAAAAGATCTTTCTTTGGTATAATCTCAGCCATTAATTGTTCTGGTTGTATTTTACTAATTTCAACCTTTTCGGGTTCTGGAATTATATCCGGCTGTATCTGTGGCTGCTCATCTACTACAACCTTAGGGGTATCACTATCTAATAATTCAGATACATCTGCACTACTATTGCTAGTGTCGATATTTTCTGCAGTACTTTCAGATAAATTAAGAGGCGTATCTACAGTCACTACAGGTTTTGACGTATTGAAACTTAAAATTATAGGATCAATACGCTTCTGTTCAACAGGTACATCTAATACAATAAAAAGCAAAATAATGAAAAGACACTCATGGAAAACAACACTTTGCCATATTCCACGACGATAGCCTTTATCAATTACTACTTCTTTGAACCACTTTGGTCTTTTTGCCATTTATGCCAACCACCATTCTCTAACCAATTGCCTTTTTCATCTTTACGTTTCGGGAAGAGCGTATCACCCTTCTTATGCTGACCAAATGATAATGCGGCACCACAATCCATACATCGCAATTCGTAATAATCATTGCCATCGACATTTCTTACAACGAATTTAATATTTTCAGAACCACATACTCCGCATTTCTTTTCAGAAAAAACTTCTTGTACCATTGCTAGACCTTTAAAAATTTCTTTTTGTCCAGCACCTTCAATCTCAAAAGTTAGCTTATCGCTAGGTTGAAATAAAACCTTCATATTACTTCCATTCTTTATAGCCTGTGATATTTTCAGGAATAGAAGATGTGTCTTGTTGATAAGAGTTTAATTCTTGAATAATAGACACAGCTTCCCCGTGTTTTATATTATAAATTGTGTCATAGGATAAGTCAAGCTTATCGGTTAACTTTAATATATCAACATTAAGACGTTTGGCTAATACATCAATAAAGTTAATTTGATTAGAACTCATTTTACCAACAGTATTACCGTCAATATCATCCTCAATTTCACTAGCCAGTTCTTCTGCAGCAACAACCTTACGTAGTTTTAAGGCTCTACGCAATGCTCTGCCTTCAGCCCTAGTCTCAGCTACTGCGACAGGATGGTTTCTAAAAATTTTATCACAATTACCCCAATATACGTCTGCTGCTCCGTTGACTGTCCTGGTTTTAATAGCTGGATCTAGTTTACTATCGTTTAAAACGTATGTCAGAGAATGGGCCACAGTAGCCCTATTTGCATTATTTAGGTCAGGAGTTTGCTGTACTATCGATTCTGAATTGACCACAGTACACTTCAGAGCAATTTCAAAAACTCTTCTTAAACCATCTGTTGTAGGATTACCTTTGATTTTCTCATCATCTGACAATAAATTCAAGACATATTCAGTCCACCCTAAATCATTAGGTGTAACAATATCAAGAACTTCATCAATAGTTTCAGTTTTTTTTCTTGGCATTTTAGTCCTCTACTTCTATAGACTTACTGTTAGAATTATCAATTTTATGAATAGCTTTAATTAATTTAGTATATAAAATAGAAGCTCTAGATTTTGAGAAGTCATGGGTTTGTTTGACTCGAATCAGCTTCAATCCTTTTCCTATAATTAGTCCTGTTTTCTTTTTATCATACTTTTGATTTCTAGCCAAAACATCATTTCCCCAAACTGGGAGAAAATGAGAAGGGCCATCAACCTCTAAAGCTATATTCATAGTAGGCAGGAACAGGTCTATTTGCAACTTTGTGTTTGATAAGATTTGCTCTTTATGAAAATCTACTTTGAAACCATCTTTAATAAGTTGTTCTAAAAGATAGTGTTCTAACTTAGATCCTACTTTACTACTATTTCTAACCGCTTGATTAGCTAAATTTAAACGATTCTGTTTTTCGTCATCACTTAAACTATTCCACAGTTTTTTAGAATTACGTTTTCTTCTTGCTAGTTCTTTTTCGTCAATATTATCCCAAGCTTCCATAACAGATTTACCAATTTTATTTTTAGTAGTTTCTGCTCTTTGTGTTCCTTTTGTTGGATGTTTGTGAATACCTGTGGCTAACGCATTCGATTGAGCTTCGCTCTTATCTCTTATATTAATTTTATACTTTATAGCATCTCTTCTAATTTTATTGGCGTAAGTATTTAATTGTTGGGCGATGGAAGAGAAACTTAATTTTTCTTCTAAATA
>JACLAA010005429.1_pt1 | contig 100160 bp, 75 predicted proteins | sample 8027891 | NCBI WGS metagenome assembly JACLAA01 (sample SAMN15724900, study PRJNA655200) | protist metagenome | isolation source: fluorescence activated cell sorting (FACS) single amplified genomes of... | place: Spain: Blaines Bay Microbial Observatory, Mediterranean Sea | collected 2016-01-19 | reverse complement strand
CCTGGCTCGTCGTCGTCGTTTACGTCGTTATCATCATCCAATAACGCGAAGAATGCACTCTTCAAACGACGACAACAACACCAACAACAACAACAACAACAAAGAAATGGAAGAACGATCAGAGCGGTTTCTTTCCTGCGCAGTCACTATTTTTTTACAACCAACACCAACGAGAATGCGAGCAACAACAACACGAATAACAACAACGATAACAACAACAGAAGAAGAAGAAAAAGAAGAGACGCTTTATTAAAAGTCGTCCGAGCGACGAAGGAGGATAAGAAATCCTCCACGGCGAAAGAGGTGGACGAGATTACCAAGAAGTGGGGGTTAGAAGCCGGGTTGTGGAAGATTTTCAAGTCGAGCGAAAAGAACAATAGCAGTACGAACAACAACAACAACAAAACGGGAGGAGAAGGAGAAGGAGCGCAACAATTGAGCGGATCGCGAATGGATATGGCGAAGCAGTTGTTGAAAACCTACGGATCTGCGTATTTAATCACCTCCATCTCACTCTCTTTGGTTTCATTTGGCGTGTTTTACGTGTTGGTGAGTTCCGGCGTGGACGTGGCGGCGTTGTTGTCCGTCATCGGCATCACGGCGACGCAAAATTCAGAGAAAGTTGGTACAGTAGCGATTGCGTACGCGGCGCACAAAGCGGCGAGTCCTATTCGTTTCCCACCGACGGTGGCGTTGACCCCAATCGTCGCCGGGTGGATGGGGAAGACTGGAAATAAAGGCGAAGAAGAAGAAGAGGATGGAGAAGGCGGCGAAGAAAAGTGAGTTTTGGAGCGCGAGAGAAAGTAAAAGAGAGCGGTTGTGATTTTGAAGCGAGCGCTTCAAAATCAAAAAGGAGAATGCCACCACGAAGAGCGAGTGTGTGTGTGAGAGAGAGTAAAAGAGAGTCTCTTTCAAGTAGTGATGATGTAAAACAAATGAAAGGAAAGAAAATTTTTGTCATGTCAGTTCCTTGTGATTTTTTCTTCTCGTCTGTCTGTCGACCGCAACACAAACTTTTCCTCGTTACACATCACTTTGACGAAACATGTCTCCTTCCTCCTCCTTCTGCGTTTACTTTTACTTCTTCATCTCGTTCGTTTCCATTTCCTCGTTCTCCCAGGAGTACCCGAAATCCTACGCCGGCAATCACCCTTTGCTCAAACTGACCGATACAACGTTTGAACATTTAACGCAATCGGCCACGGGACAAACGACCGGGAAGTGGGTAGTGTACTTTGACACGGACCATTCGTTGAATCACTTCTTAACGCCGACTTTGAAGGCGAGCTTAATGAAATTGGATAAATTGCAACAACAAAATAATGGAGACGACGGAGAGTACAAAGGCGAGCCGTTTATCGCGGCGACTATTAACGTGGACGAGGAGTATCTCACGAGAGCGAGATTCGAAAATACGCTCACCTTCCCGTGTTTGGCGGTATTCGAACGGCGAAAGATGCGACAGTTTAAAGTGCTCCATCCAAAAGGGGACGAACACAAAGCGCTCGGGAAAGGCGTGAAAGACGTGGAAGAGTGGTTAGAAATGTCCAACGAGGAATTTGAGGGAGGAGAGGTTGTGTATTTGAACGTACCAAAACCGTTATCGATGGCGAAAGCGACGAGCGTCCGGTTCGGGGTGGCGACGCGAATGTTCAACGAGAGAAAGCTTCGAGCAAGAAGAGATTGGCAACACGCTATGAAGGCGAAAAGTGAAGCTGGCATGGGCGCGATGGTGCACGAGATGGAGGAGAGTTTTAAAAAGTCGCCGAAACTATACGGGTCGATACTAATTGCCATCGCGTTGACGATGATTGCGTCGCTGATGGCAATGTCGTCGGTTTTGTTCGGAGGGAGACGAGGCGCGTCGAAAAATAAAGAGGAGTGAGTGTTGAGAGCGCGCGTGTGTGTATGTAATATCAAGTGAAGGCGTATTTTATGGGCGCAACGAGTGTGTATTATTCCTTGTTTTAGAACAACGATCAAAGTAAAAAGTGACCGCGGAAATAAGGAGGTTGAACTGATTTTACGAGTTCGTAGCCTTCATCGAACGCGTTGACTAATTTCTCGCTCAGCGGTCCTTTTCTCGACGCGAGCAAATTTTCTCGACACTGCGTTATGCTACTTGCTCCGATGATGACCGCATCGCCTTTTGCGCCGGATAATTTTGAATTGAAATACATCCATCTCAAGCTCGCTTCTGTTGGCGTTATTCCCTCCTCCTCGGCTGCTTTTTTAATCACCTCCACGGCTTCGAAATAGGCCTCGTTCCAGAAGCGCGCTTTGTACATCTCGTTATTCTTGAATCGTCCAGCTTTTATCCCTTCGTCGCCGCCGCCGCTCGCGTTCAATAACTTTTCGTGCTTACCAGTCAATAACCCGCCCGCAAGTGGGTTGTACGCCACGAAGCGCATGTTCAAACTCTTCAACGCGGGAATCAATTCCGGCTCGACCTGGCGAGTCAACGGATTATACATCCCTTGGTATATTGTCGGTACGATCCACTGATTCTCTTTACAAATCGCGTGCGCTCTCACAACTTCCCAAGCGCTCATATTCGACAAACCCAAATACTTAAACGCTCCGGACCTGTACAACCCTTGAGCGGTCTCCAACACGTCGTACAAAGTCGTCTCCGAATCTGGAGCGTGTAAATACAAAATATCTATACTTTTTGGATCGAGTGCCGTTAAACTCTTTCCGACCTGCGCGCGAAACTTCTCCGCTCGTAATCCGCCTTCCCCCGCGACGCTTGCCATCTTCTCCCCCCAAGGATTCGCCTTTGTCGCGACGGAGAGTTTCAAAAGTTTCTCTTTCGGCATGCGAGAGAATATGCGACCTAATATCTCTTCCGTGTTTCCTCCCGCGTACGCTATCGCTGTGTCCAACTCAATCAAAGACGACGACGACGACGACGACGACGATGTTCCTTTCTCAACTTCTTCGATGAAAAAATCTAACAGCTTCTCGCTCTCGTTCTCTGCCATATCCTCTGAACTGTAGCTCCACCCAAACGTCATGGTACCTAAGATAGTTTTCACCTCCGCCGTTTTGCTCGTCGTCATCGATGTTATCGGCACGGTCGGTTCTTTCTTGACCATTTTAGCGTCCTCCTTACAATCGTCGCTGTTGTTGTTGTTGTTATTATTATTTGAGGTGGAGGAGGAAGAGCAGCGCGTCGTAAACATCTGTAACTGTTTCGTCGACGAAGAAGAAGAATGTTTCGAAGACGACGACGACGAGGAAAGGAAGCGTTTCGAGAAGGACGACGCGCAGCACGAGGAAGATGCCACCGCTCGCATTGTCGTCGTCGTTTGAGAAGCGCTCTTATTTTTGTTATTGTTGTTTGAGCGCAAGCAAAAGTATCTGATGATATCTCGCGGTGCACAAGCGCGTGTTTTGTTTTGGAGAAGTAGGGAAAGGTGTTGTCGTCTGCCCTCTTTTGTCTACCTAATAACTACGAACGACCTATTGTATAAAAGCTTTATTTATCTATTTATCTATCTATCTATTTATTCCATGTTAGTAGGATCATTAGTCTTTCCTTTTATCTTTTCCGATTTTGAAGAAAAGAGAGCTTTCGATTGAACAATCCTGCCGGTGTCTCTCCCGTCTTTCTTCACCGCCAACGGAGCGTCGATGCCGTCCTGATTCTTGCCTAATCCCTTACCTTCCTCCCATCCCATTTTCTTCATCAGTTTCATCGCCATGGACATACCTTTTCCCCCACCACCATTTTCTTTCTTCTTCACTTCCTGTTCCTTCTCTTTCTTCTCTTTTTCGCGCGCTTCCTCCTTGATCTTCTTTCTCTCCATCCAGTCTTTCTCTCGTCGCGTCTTCTCCTCGTCGTCTCGCGTGCGTTGGAGTTTCGCGTCTTCGTAGGAGTTTGGTTTGAACGGGTCGTATTCATCCGGACAGTCCCACCCCGCGACGAAGCCATCGTTACCTCGTTGCTCTTCTTCTCTCCATTCGCCGGCTCGCTTTTCTCGCGCGTTGTTGTTTGCTTTCGTACTACCGTTAGGGGTTGTTGTCTTCGCGCCATTTTTTTCCTGCTGTTGTTGTTGTTGTAACTGCTCTTGCTTTTGTCGTCGGTGTTTCGCTCTCAACGCGAACTGTTGCATCTTCATCTGTTCTGGGGTGAAGTTGAGCATCGTTTTCTTTCTGTCGTTGCTCCCAATCGAGGATTCCACTCCTCTCCGTCTTTTCGTCAGCGCAGTACTCGTCACCTTCATCGCACCAAAAACGTCTTCTTTGTCTTCTTCTTTGTCTTCTTCTTTTCTCGTCGTCGTCGCATTCGCCACCACCGCGCGTTCTCTTTTCCCCCACGAGGAGGAAGTTGTTGCGTTTGAAATCTTTTCTTCTGAAATCGTTTTCGTTTCTCTTTCCTTTTCCTCCTTCTTCTTCTGATTCTTCTTCTCGCTCATCATCATCATCGGGGGCAAATCCCCAAACAAAGAGGACATCGTCTCTTCTGTCGTTACGCCGTCGTAGTTGTGTTATCTATCCTCCTCCTTTTCCGGGTGAAACTCGTTCTTCAAACCGACGATCGATTTTATCACTGTTCTTCTTCTTGGTCTTCTGCATCGGGGCAAAAGTCCTCCTCCGTCGTTTTCGCGCGCGTGAGTGTTGTTCTCACAAAGTAGGGAAACGCGAGACTGAAGTTTTGACGCAAAATTTTGAACCAACGCGCTCCATTCGTTCAAGTCTCGAGGACACTCTTTTTGGACGGAGAAATGGAAGCGCTGTTTACGTTACCGGAAGCTTTTACTCGTCGCAGTAGTCCTGGTAGTAGTCCTAGTTCTGCTGCTATTACTGCTCGAATAAAAATCGAGGAAGAGGAGGAGCAACCGCTCGCGTTTCTTTACGAGAAGACGAAGAAGCATTGGAACGGACAACATGTCGTCTCGATCGCTTCGTGTACTCGTTCAACCGCGACGAAGGAAAACGACGACGAAGAGGAAGAAGAAGAAGGGACGATGCGAACGTTTCAAAACGAGATGGTTTCATCATCAACATCAACAGCAGACGACGCCGACGTGGACGATATTCTTTGCGATATCGTGACCACGACGGCGAAGAAACGCGTGTGCGTCGTCGCGTCGAAAAGAACCGGAGTTGTCAGTTTTCTCCTCGAAGAAACAGAAGAAGAAGAAACAGAAGAAGAACGGGAGGAAAGTATCCACGGCAAATGTTTCGGCGAACGAGAGCGAAGCAATAATCGATTGACGACATTAATCGCTTCCGCCATGAGCGACGGCGGCGTGGTCGCGCTTTTAGGCGACGCGAACGGGGACGTGTGGTGCGCTCGATGCGACGATACCGTGAGAGGGTGCGTCGTCGATAAGTGCGAAAGACGAGAAGGACCGGAGTTGACGGTCGGGTCGGAATACGATTATTCGTCCACTCCGAGGAAAGGGGGTGGGAGTGGAGGAGAAGGAGGAGGAAGAGGAGGAGCTGGGTCGCTTTTGGCGTCGCCGTCAACGGCTGCCGCGAGAATTGCGTCAAAGATATCCAAAAAGGCTGGGAGCTTTCTGTTTCAAAACGGAAGCGAGCAACCGGTGGTGGCGATGATGTGGGCAGAGATGTCGCGAGAGGCTTTGAGAGGTGGAAATACGGGGATGAACACGGTTCAGAGGATGTTCTTTGTAGCTAAAGAGAAAGGAGCGATGGAAATGTGGATGTGTTCGCTGGATTCTTCCGTGATGACGCCGGAGATGGTGTGCAGTTGCGACGTAAACGAGAAACTCGTGGCAAAGACGAACGCGTTTAGCAAAGTTTTAGATTCAGATTGGATTTCTGTGCCGAATGGTAGCCGTATCGGTAGTAGTAATAGTAATAATAGATTCTTGAGCGTCGTTTTGTGCGAGTCTTTGCAGTTTGCAAAAGTTGCGCACGTCTTTGAAATGGCAAAGAACACCGGCGAGTCTTCCGCATCGACGCTCGAAGCGAATCTGGTGCGCTCTTTTGAAATTGCGGCATCTGAGTGTGATAGAGTTGCACTCTCGAGAAATGGAAACGCCATTGTTACGTACAGTAATACCAGTTTCATTGGCGGTGCTAGGGGACAGGCAAACGCGACGTGTCATTACGGAGAGCATTTTCATAAATCCATGGTTTTGAAAGAATCCGTCGCGTCGGTGTGCCGAAGTTTGCGCGAATACAATAGCTTCTTGGCGCTCGATCCATCGAGGTGCGTGTGGACGTTTTCGCCACCGGATTCGGAAGAATACGCGTCACCGCCGCAAGCGACGTCTGCGCAGCCGTTTACGAGTCCCATAAAATCGCGAATCGTAGACGTTCGCAAACAAATGTTTTCGCCGTTAGTAAGAGAAGCGCACGAGATGAAGCTTGACGACGACAACAATCCGCGTTCACCGTACGCGAGCGTCTCAACCGCGTACGACGATAGCGCGAGAGCAGCAGATGCGAGATTCGTGAAAGATGCGTTTGAAAATTTGAACAATTACGAAGGCATAGCAGAGCTCGCGGCAAAACAAACCATCGCGGGACCTGCGAAAGCGACGAAACCTTTCGCGGCGCATTCGGCGGCTTTAGTCGATACCTTACCGAAGCGCTGGGCAGGAGCAACATCGAGAAGTGGTAAAGGATTAAGGACGTTGTTGGAAGAAAAAGCGCGCGTGCACGAGAAATACGCAAAGTTTCTCGTCGATTCAGGCGCGTGGGAAAACACTACGCCATCGGAAAAGATGGAAGTCTTGAGACACGGAGAGACAACGTTTGCGTTGCTCCGGTTGCGAGCGCTGTTAGATCAACTGAAGATGGAAGAAACTGAAAAGCATCGAAGTTTACTCAGCGATATAGTACGATTTGCGGGGGAAGGCATAGCAAAAGGCGACAACACGCTGACTCGTCTCGTTCGCGATGACGCTATCGACGTCGACGATATCTTTTTCAGCCGTTCGTCGTTCTTTTCAGACGTCTTTTGGAACGCGACTCGCGCGGTTGTCGAACAGAAAATCAAAGAGGCTTCTCAACAAACGCAACGTTTAGCCGATGACGTCGAGTACGAGTGCATAAATCAAGCGGCAAGAATCGTGTCTATCGCGCTCGAGTGTTCCAACGAATACAGACGATGCTGGTCGGATTTATATCCCGCGCAAAGAGTTTCGGTTGAAGAAAACTGGACGTCGCAAGCGAGCGCGAGGGAGTGCATGCGAACGATTTCAAAATTCTCCATCGACGTGTTCAACGCGAGGAAGAGATTGGACGTTGGTGTCCCGTTATTCACGGTGGCGCAACCTTTACTCGACGCTTCTGCGTCTAACGTTCTTTACGCGAGAACGGAGAGATCGTTGATGGAGTATAAAAGCGATCGCACGTTGATATTGCCGACGTTGCTTCTTTGCGCTCGGGCGCACGTGTGTCCCGCGGAAAACGTCGCCGCGACGTGCGAATCGCACTTTGGCTACGACGAGTTGTTCACTTTTTGCGACGCGGAAGGTGGAAAAGCGCGATTGTTTCACTACATGCGAACGTTAAAGGCGGAAGATGCTGCGCCATTTAACGAAAACGGGTTTGCGTTTTACGTCTTTGAAAAGATATTCAATTCGTCGTCGTCGTCGAGAAGAGTTTCGGCTCTGCTCAGAGAACTCCCGGACGAGTTTTCCGAACATCTCTCGCATTTTTTTATGACGAGTAACGACACCGCCAAGTGGGCGCACGAGATTGGCAGGAATGAATTCGAGAAAGCCGGTGAGAGTCTTCAGAAAATCGGGTTGTTGAGCGAGGCAAAGTTGGCGTATTTAGTGAGCGGCGGCGAAGAGGCGGAGGAAAAAATAGACAGAATCAATAGCAAGTTGTTGTTTTAAAGACGACGAGAAATAATAACATTATAAAACGTTTTCGGCAACTTTTGCGGCTAGGATGCTACTCAAAACTAAACCTCCATACGTTTGGTTGCTTCGGAACTTGTCTCCGCAATCCTTTCTGTTCTTCAAATCGACGGTATATATTTGCCAAAACAAATGCGTCCCCGCGGTGGACAAAAGGAACGGGTAGAACGCCCAATGCGCGTCCGCTAAATACCCACTGGCGAGTAAACCAGAGATTGCACCGATACCAAAAGTAGACAAAATACCTTTCGTGTTGTTTTCGAATAATCGCGCGGAAGACTTGACGCCAATTTTCTTATCGTCGTCGATATCTTGATGCGCGTAAATCGTATCGTACACCATCGTCCAACACACGCCGCTCCCGTATAACGCTAAAGCTGGTGCTTCTAAAACACCCCCAGTGATTGCGGTCCATCCCATTAACGCGCCCCAATTCAACGTAAACCCGAGAAATAATTGCGGTAAGTTTGTCACGCGTTTCATCAAAGGATACGCGACTACCAGCGGTAAAGACATCAAGCCCAAAATCTGCGTGTTGAAATCGAGCTGGTATAAAACGACGCTTCCTAATCCTAATTGCGCGCCTAAAAACGCCACCGCGTTTGGTACCGTTATCTTGCCAGATGCTATCGGTCTATCTTTCGTTCTCTCTACTTTAGCGTCTACTTTTCTGTCCCAAATGTCGTTGACGGTACACCCGGCGCCTCGAAGCAACACCGCGCCGGCGGAGAACAAGGCGGTCATGGCGGCTATTTCTTCCGTCGCCGGTGGTATCGCAGCCGTGGACGAGGAGAGTAAAATCGACCACAAACACGGATAGGCGAGTAAATATATGCCTATGGGTTTGTCTAAACGGGCTAAGGCTATATATGGGTTTATTTCCTTGTTGTTGTTGTTGTTGTTGTTGTTATTCTTCACTGCAGGAGAGGAAGAGGAAGAGGATGAAGAGGAAGAGGAAGACGCCGCGAATCCACGCGATGATACAATTTTGTTGTTGTTGTTGTTGACTTCCTTTTTCTTCTTCTTCTTCCAGTAGTCGTCGTATGATGCATCATCGTCTCTTCTTTCGTTTCTTCTTCTTCTTCTTCTTCTTTCATCGAAGTTGTTGGCGTTCTCAACAACCGAATGTGTTTGACGGTGATGATGATGATGATAATGATGATGATGTTGCGAAGAAGAAGAAGACCAAGAAGAAAAAGAAGAAGTAATAAAAGGAGCGACGACGACGTTTTGGGAGGAGGAGGAGGAGGAGGAGGAAGGGAGAAGGCGCCGAAGTCGCTTCATTTCCTAATACTTTTCTTCGTTGTTTTGGTTCATTTATTATGCCGTCGTTTGTGGCGGGAGAAACTTCTCATTTTTGTTTTTTAGGGTTTTACCACTAGTTTCTATGTACCTTCCTAAACCCTAATTGGTTATCGACTGTACTTAATATGGATTATTTCTAAAGTCTTTTCGATACTCTTCAGTTTCCTTTTAACTGACGAACTCTTCAACGTTGATGACGAGCAATAAGTCTGCGCGGTCGAGCACGAAGGCCCGCACTTCAAAACCATTTTCTGTTCATTCAGAGAATAATTGAATTGCTTTGATGACTACCCCTTGATACCATTCCAATCTCGGTGGAAGCCGCGTGACTTTTCCGAAGCGTTTCTTTTTTTGTTTTGTTGTCATCATCCGTTTTGTTAACGAGATCCAGAGTCGTCTCGTTCGTCTCGGGGTCCAGATTTTTGGGGGCAAAAAACGTCTCAATTTCTCATTCTCGCAAAAAAAAAGAATCTTCACATGTGCGCGCACAAAGAAAGAAAGAAAGAGAGAGAGGAAGAGAAGTTATAATTTGCAAAGACAATAACAAAGCGAGCGACGAAAATGATGCGCTCTTCTCCTTCTTCTTCTTCTTCTTTGTCTTCTTCTCCTCTTGGAGTGACAGCGCAGAAGAGACGAATACGTGAGAGAGATTTGTGGGATGTGATCGTCAACAACGACGATATAACTTTCAATCACATTCTTCCGAGATTGAATTCGAATGATGTGAAATTCTTGTACGAGGTGAACAGTGAAACGAGAAAGTTGCTTAAGAGATCCTCTCGCGCGGGTGATTTGAAAAAGAGGTTTGATGTGAGCGAGATGTCGTCGATATCGACTTTGGAAGTTGCGTGGGAGAATAAATCGTTGTGGCCGAGTAACTGGAGCGAAAGAGATTTCTGCTTGGAAGTTGCTAAAACGAATAAACTCGAGTTGCTCAAGTGGATACAAGAGGAGAAAAAGTGTGAATGGGATTCAGGGACGATTAATGCGGCCGCAAAACAAGGCAATATGGAAATGGTAAAGTATTGCGTTGCAAAGAAGTGTCCTATCAATGTGTTTGCGTGTGCAAATGCTGCCTCAGCAGGTCATCTCGAGGTACTCAAATACTTACGCGAAGAAGTCAAAGCGCCGTGGGATTGGAGAATTGCCCCTTGGGCGGCTCGAAATGGTCATCTCCACATACTCGAATATCTTGTTGAGCGTAAGTTTGATAAATATGACGCATGGGCGTGTTGGTATGCAGCCGAGGAAGGTCACCTAGACTGTTTGAAGTACTTACACGAAACCGCCAAAGCGCCGTGGGACGAATGGAGCGTACTGTACGCACACGAGAAAAACCAAACCGAATGTGTACAATACCTCCTCGACAACAACTGCCCATTACCACGCGGTTGGCGATACGAGGATGGAGAGTTATATTCAGAATCAGAATCAGAATCAGAATCAGAAGAATAACTTCTTGTAATAACACACACACAGAGAGAGACAGCATAATAATCGCATATCTTTTCTTCTTCTCAAAATGTACCTCGTCGTCATCCCACACAAAAAACAAGGCCCATTATTACAACAACACTTCCACTTTGTCAATATGCTCAACTCTTTACCTTTTTTCATACACTCATCATCAGTCACCAGCTTACCATCTTCGTCTACTCGTGCTACTACGAACAATAGTATCAACAGACCATCGTCGTCATCATCATCATCATCGAAAAAGGGCAACAATTTCAAGAGAGGATTTCGTTTATCATCATCATCATCATCATCAGAACAACAACAAGAACAACCGGCGAAGATACAGGAAACGTATCAGTTTCACAGTCCGGGAGGGAAAGTGACGTTCGCGCACGAAACCGACGGAGAGAAGTCGAAGTGGACGAATTGTGAGATTTCACACGTCGGCGATGTGAACGAAGAGACAAAGGTGAAGCTTGGAATCGTCATCGGCGAGTTTCACGACCAACTCATGAACCGCATGCTCGAAGACGCGCGCCTCTCGGCGTTGGCGATGAACGCCGAAATCACTCGAGTCGTCTTCGTTCCGGGCACGTACGAAGCGCCGTTAATATTAGAAAACATGCTCATGGACGACTCGCTCGACGCGGCGTGCGTTTTAGGATACATAGAAAAAGGTTCCACTTTACACGGCGAGGAGATGGGAAATACGTGCTCGTTGATTTTTAAGCAGTTGGAGTTGGAATATCGCAAACCGGTAGGGATGGGCATCATCGGTCCCGGGGCAACCGCGGAGCAGGCGGAAACGAGAGTGGCGTACGCCGGCAACGCCATTCGCGCCGCGATTCGAATGGCCAGGACGATGATGGTATGAAATCCTACTAATAAAGAATAGCCGTCGTCACCGAATGTCTTCTTCTTCTAAGAAGGTTGTTGTCGCGTCGTTATTAGTAGTACTGTCAAAGTTGTTCTCCTCCTCCTCCTCCATCTTCTTCTTCTTAGTAAGTATAAATACTACGAAAGACTCGTGAATAATACAGAGCTCTCTTCATGTCGTTGTGTTCTTGGTGTTTTTGGCTCCTTTTATTTTAGGCGGAATAATCAATAAATTTTCTCTCTTTTGTGAACTCATCTCATCTAATCTCGTTATACTCATTCCTCAGATTTTAACCGCTTTGCTTTGCTTTGCTTTGCTTTGCTCTAAAAGGTCGGTGGTTTCCATCATCATTCATTAGTAAGAAAGAAAGAATGATAGTTTTTCCAGCCGCGAGCAGTTACGCGGGAATACAAACGACGATGCGCGGAGGAGGAGGAGTACAAGGAGGGAAAAAGAATCAATTAAAGAATAATCGATTCGCGGCGACTTTTTATTATCCAAGAAGAAAAAGCGCGCATAATCTCGTCCTCACGAAAAGACGCATCCGTGGTGGTCGAGTACTTTTTCCTCGCGCGGCGGAAATGAACGGAATCGCCGCAGATCCTCCCCCGCCGAAGAGAAAGACAAAGTTTGGCGATCCGAACAATCCAGCCGCGGTTGGTTTAGGTGGCATTGGTGGGGAAAAGCCTCGAGAAGACGAGAAAACAACCTCGACAGTCGCCACAAAAGCGCCTCCTCCTGTTACTCCTCCTCCTTCACCTTCTCCTCCTCCTGCGCCAAAGATGAAGAAGAGTTCGAAAACAACTGCAGTAGTTTCGACGGTATCAAAAACGAAAACGCCTTCATCTCCTCCTCCTTCTAAGAAAGCGAAATCGACGACAAATATACTTCGACCGATAGCGGAGACTCCGTTAAACCGAGGCGAACCGACCTGCGGAGAACCGTCGCCGTTGGGCGCGACGAGGTTGGAAAACGAGAGCGTGAACTTTGCGCTTCGGACGCAGAACGCGACAAATGTGACGTTGGTGTTGTATTCCGAGGAAGATTTTAAGAGTGGAAAGATAACGGCAGAGATTGATTTAGACCCAACAAGTGGCTTTAGAACGGAAAGAGCGAAGGACGACGCGGTGATTTGGCACGTCGAAGTGCCGAATTTGTCCGAGAAGTGTTTGTACGGCTATCGAGTAAATGGTCCCAAGTTACCAGGGCACGCGTTTGATTTTAACAAAATTGTGTTGGATCCGTACGCCAAGCACGTGTGTTGCAACCGCGAACGGTACGGGGAAACGAATCAACGAGCAGAAAACGATTTGGAAAAGAACTGGCCGCAATACGCGAGCGGGGTTCCAGCTTTGTATAATAGAGGTTCCGAGAATGAGGCGTTCGATTGGGAAGGCGTGGAGTCGCCGGAGTACGAACTCGCCGATTTAACCATCTACGAAGGTCACGTGAGAGGTATTGGACAAACGTACGAGGATATGATCGGCAAACTTCCGTATTTGAAATCAATCGGCGTGAATTGCTTAGAGTTACTCCCGATTCACGAGTTTAACGAGTTGGAATATTCCGACGAAAATACACGAAACCCGGAAACTGGCGAGTTGAGGAGAAATTTTTGGGGGTATTCCACCGTGAACTTTTTCACGCCAATGACGAAATACGCCAAAGTTGGCGAAGCCGATTGCGGACGAAAGAGTAACGACGAGTTTAAAAAGTTAGTTCGAGAGTGTCACAGGAACGATATGGAGGTGATTTTGGACGTCGTGTTTAATCACACCGCGGAAGGGAACGAAAAAGGATTGACGCTTTCTTTCAGAGGCGTAGACAACAGAAGTTATTACGTGACTGCTCCGACTGGAGAGTTCTACAACTATTCCGGATGCGGGAACACTTTGAACTGTAATCACCCGATGGTGGCAGATTTAATCGTCGATTCGTTGAAACATTTCGTGGAGGAATACCACATCGACGGGTTTCGGTTCGATTTAGCGAGCATTTTGACGAGAGAGGCGTCGCATTATAAAGGCGAGGAAGGTCCGACGGCCGAAGAGTTGAGTTTGTTAGCCAGCGCGCAACCGAATAGTGGCATCAACAACGTAAACTCTGCGGATTCTACGACGAACGGGATGCCGTATAACGACGAAGAGGAGGTGCTCTACGATCAAGACGGGAACCCGATTCCTAAGAATCCGTTACAGAAGATTCCAATCGGAACAAATTTGGAAGATCCACCCGTGCTGCGCGCGATTTCCAACGACCCAGTCTTGCGTAACGTCAAGTTAATCGCTGAAGCTTGGGATGCCGGCGGGTTGTACCAAGTCGGCACGTTCCCGCACTACGGCGTCTGGGCCGAATGGAACGGTAAGTTTAGAGACGACGTCAGAAACTTCATCAAAGGGTCCGACGGATTCGTCGGTGCCATGGCCTCTCGCTTGTGCGGGTCCCCGGACATTTATCACGCCTCTGGACGGAAACCGAAAAGCTCGATCAACTTTGTCACCTGCCACGACGGATTCACCTTGCGCGACTTGGTTTCCTACAACGAAAAGAACAATTTTTTCAACGGCGAAGACAACAACGACGGCGAAAATCACAACATTTCATGGAACTGCGGCAGTGGCCCGGAGGCTGACGGCCCGACTACGGACAAAAACATCGTCGCTTTACGCGAACGACAAATGCGCAACTTTTTCTGCGCGTTGTTTCTCTCTCAAGGCGTTCCGATGATCACCATGGGCGACGAATACGGTCACACCAAAAACGGCAACAACAACACGTACTGCCACGACAACTACTTAAACTACATCGACTGGGACCAAGCGTTAGACCCACTCTCTGGCGATGGTTTGAAACGATTTTGCTCGGAAATGGCTGAATTTCGCGCTCAACACGGCGCCTTCCGCTTACCGGACTTCCCGACCGACGCCAACTGTCAATGGCACGGCGTCAAACCGCACGAACCAGATTGGGAAGAAACGAGTCGATTTATAGCATACACCATCTCCGCCAACACTCCTGAAGACCCGGAAAAGTTCTACGTCGCATTCAACGCCAACTTTGAGAGTATTTTGGTCACTTTACCCGAGTTACCAGCCGGATTGCACTGGAGATGTGTTCTAGACACCTCTCTGGAAACGCCGTTTGATTTCGTCAGCGCCGAGGACATCTCCGACGAAGACAGGTTCACCGCGGAAGCTATGGTTCGTCCGCAATTACGAGCGAACAGATTTACCATTTTGGATAGAAGTTGCGTCGTTTTAAAAGCAGAATTAGATGACGACGAGGAGGAGGAGGAAATATAATAATAAATAGAGTGAGAGAGAGAGAGAGAGAGAGAGAGAGGACGTGTTTAGTAGTACGTCCGCATACATTTTTGTTGTTGTAATTTAATCACACGTTGAATGAAACCATCCACAAAAACGGTCTCGTAAACGTTGCTCCTGAAACCTAAATATGTTCGCTTCAAAAAAACGTCAGACTTCTCGAGGGAGAAAGAGGTAAACAACAAACTCCTCTCTCTCTCTCTCTCTCTCTCCGTCTCCCTCTCGTTTTCCCTCTCTCTCAAGTCATGGCACCGTCTCTCTCGTCGTCGTCATCCTCATCGATGATACCGAAAATTCCTCAATCGAGACCGAAAAGGAGATTACTCGTCGCCGTCGTTCTGTCCGTGTGTATCGGATACGTTTTGTTTATGATTTTGGGCGATTCGCCTCCACAAGGCGTATCTCCTAATCATCATCATCATCGCGTGCAACAACAACTTCCAAACTTAGCGGCGAGTCGGAGTTCTTCTTCCTCGAGCGCATCTTCCTCCTCTTGGTTCTCCTCTTCATCCTCTGCTTCCACTTGGGCGACGACGACGGGAAATCACGAAGAAGAAGAAGAAGATGTGGATGTTGATGATGCAAACGACGAGTTGGGTAGCAGAAGTAGCGAAGAAGGAGAGACTTCAGAGGAAGGAGACGAGCCGACGCATAGACACACGAACGACGATATTGTCGTGAGCATAGATGATAGCAGCAGCAAGAATAGCATGAATAGTGGACTTTCCTCCTCTGCCTCAGCCTCGTGCGACCCGGACGATGCGACGGCTTGTCATCACCCGAAAGGCGTCTGTCAAAAAGCCACGCGAACCTGTTTGTGCGCGAAACTTTGGCAAGGCGACCATTGCGAGAGGGCTTACCCTTTAAAAGGGAAACACATCAAAGCTAAAGTTGAGAGAGGATTAGGTTTTGCTGGGTCGATTACGATGAGCAAGAAAATCACCGGGAAGAGGAAGAACATCGAGGTGACTTTACCCGGGAAGGAGAAGGACGCGGACAAAGGACATCGAGTGTTAGGCCCAGTAGACCAAGAGTTGCTTTCGATTATGCCGCAAAACGATGCGGTTGGGGAGGTGTACAATAAATGCGCCGTGGTCGGATCGTCCGGGATATTGTTGAATTACGAAAACGGGAAGTTTATCGATGAACACGACGCAGTATTTCGCTTCAACTCGGCGCCAACAAAAGGTGGATTGGAAGCGCACGCCGGATCAAAGACAACGCATAGGATTACAAATACCCAAAATTGGGCGTTCAGAGAAGGGAAAGAGTTGTTGTTAGTACACATGCGATCTCACGCGTCTTTAGCTGCGTTTATTAAAACGAAGAAAGGCGACAAGTCCATTAAAATGGCTGCGTTCGATCAAGGGTTCGTCGAACACATGGCGCACTCTTTGAATTTCATGCCGACGAGCGGTTTATACGGAATCATAATAGCGTTATCTAGATGTCACGAGGTGAACTTATTTGGTTTTCAAGTTTCAAGCGAACACGGTGCCTTGTATCACTACTACGACGCGTGCGATGAACCCGCCAACGGCGAGCGAGACGGCGCCGAGTGGTTCGTCGTGAAGAAACTCGCCGAGGAGAAACTCGTAAAATTTGCCGAGCCGTGCGTGGTGGAGTGTCATGAGTCCAAGAGTAAATGCCAAGAGTGTAAAAGCGAAGCTGGAATGCCGAGCGTAGATTTATCAAACTTTCGAGCGACTTCTTTACAGATGAAAGGTAAAGATTTGAAGAGAGAGTTGACGAAACAGACGTACGCGGAGAGGAAGAAATCGTGTCCGGCGTGTTCCAAGTCCTTCGGTGGATGTCGACCGCCTCGACACTGGGCGTATGCCAGAGACAGAAGCTCGAGCAGACACGGGAGTGGGAGTCACGCGCACGGTTAGTAAAAGTAAGAATGATATTTTTTTATACATCGCCCAGAGTAGTTGAATATTTATGTAATAAAATGAGTAGATTTGAGCCAAATGTGTGTGTTTCGCCAGAAAAAATTCTTTCCTCAAACGCCACCAGAATAGGTGAATAATGATAACGATAAAATAATAACAACAAGAAGAAGAAGAAGAAGAGATGCATCCGGGCGCATTTGCAGACGATCTTTGGCTTCTCTCGAGAGTTGAGAGTCTCCTCGACTGTCTCACAGATGAATCAAAAATACAGAAGAAAAAGTTTGGTTCCAAAGCGAAGGGAGAACTCTCGAGAGATTTCGTATCTGTAATTAGGGGTGTTCGCCCGGCGTTTATGCTCGATTACGCACCATTGATGACGAAAGAAGACATAGAATTGATATCTAAAAAGCTAAATGAAGACGTTTTAATACCTTTGTCGCGGTCGCGCGGAAGAGGAGGAGAGGAAGAAGAAGGAGTGCTTTTGAAAGTTTGTAGTATTCTCGACACGGTTGTGTTCGTTACATTAGGGGAAGATGAGGAGTTGTTGTCTCACGATATGCCAATTTTAGTGGATTTAGACCAAGAAAACGCGCGCGCTCGAAAAATGACACCATTAGAGATTACGGTTATGACCGCTTGTCGTGCGAAAATATCCTCGAACTCAGGTGTGAATATCGACGAGAGCGATCTCGGCGAAGGCGCCATACCTCCACAAACGTTCGTCGGATGGATGCTTGGGTATCCTATTTTGTATTATTACGGATCGAATAAGAAATACGAAAGCGAGGAGGAAAAAGAGCAGATCGCCAACGTCACCGCACGAAAGCTTTCTTTGTGTTCGCTGGTGAAAGTCGAATGCATAAACGACAAGGACGAGGTGATGTATGGGTTCACCTATCCTGAAAGTCTAATTGAAGACGCGCTCGTCAAAGAAGCTCTGAAGCGTTGGATGGATGGCATAGAAAAAGAACAAAAAGAACAACGACAACAAGAACATGCGATTGGTTTAAGTGTTCGTGTGACGCATCGTGGACCTTCCCCGATTGCGCTGTAGAAATAGTAGAGCAAAATAGATTTAGGCTGAACGCGCGTTGTTGATTCATAATAAGTATTGATTATTGATTATTACTGGTTGAATTTAAATATTTTTACTCTCCTTTTACTCTGTGCTCTTATCTACTCCTCGTCCGACTCCTCGTCTTCCGAGGCTTCTTGCAACCACTGCACAAATGGTTTCACTTTCATAAAGAACCTTTGATCGGCGTCCGGATCGTTCTTAATATCTTTCGCCCGCTGATTCGCCCACGCGAAAATACCATCTTCAGAGAGCAAGTCGGCGTCGTATATCCCTTTAAGAAACGATGCTGCGCATCCCAAAACTCTGGCACCCCCTGTTCGACCTTCAAATGGGGCTTGCGAGCACGCGAGAGACTCAAGAATGGAAACCAAACTGATTTGGTCTTGTTTCTTCCCGATAATTTTTTCTAAAGCTTCACTAAATTTCTCGACGTTTTTGACCATTTGCGCGGAGAGTTCTTTATCGGAATCTGGCATGTCTTGTGGCTTCAACGAAAGGCACGCGAGAGCAATTACGGCAAAAGCGCCAGCTTCTCCCGTACGCCTACCAAACTGTTCGGCTAATGGTTCCAAAGCTCCTTTTACCGATGCACTGTCGTACTTCTTCGATTCTACGAGTTTCAACGTTGTCTCTTCGACCGCTTTCTGAAAGTTGATTGTTTTCTGAATTTCTTCGGCTTCGACGTGCGAACCCAACACGGCTTTTCGCAAAGTCCCCAAGGAGAAGAAGATACACAAACCGTCGCGACGGAGACGACCGATAAACTGTTGCAAATCTTCCCAGGCAAGTAATCTTCCGAGCTCTTCTTGCAAGAGTAACGTGTCCACGGCGGGACAATCGGTACCGTAAATAGACGAGTAATCGACAACAAGCACGTTCAACGGCGGCGACCTTCCCTTCAAAGAATCCGGTACCGTCAACAACGCTTGATTATACAATCGCTTTACCATAGTCTCCGTGCCTTTACCACTTGCGTACGCGACGCCTCGGGACAACATGACCAAAGTGTCGATGTCCGACTCCAACGCCTCTGCTAAAGAGATTTTCAACATCGGTCTCAAGGTGACCAATCCGACTTGAACGTCGTCCCCGGCATCGGCTGGGTTTTCATCGTCGGCGTCGCCTTTCTTCTTCGCGGCTCGTTTTTCAGCCTTAGCGTTTTCTTTTAACATTCTCTCGGCTTCTTTCAATTTAGAATTCAATTTATGCACGGCGGCTTGCCAGTCTTCTTTGTTTTCGAAACCGGCGAGTTCCAACGCCGTTTTCCTCGGGTTGATGCAACCAACCATAGTCACACCTTCCTTACTTAAAGCATCTCGAATGCCGGCAACTTTCTTCGGCGCACCTTCTCCAGTAGCCCAGCGAACTTTATACTTTTCGAAATCAGGCTGCGGAATGGTTTTCATCTTTGGTTCGATGGCCAATCGTAACGATTTGACGTCCCCGTAGACTTTCTCCCATGCCGCTTCCGGACCATCAATGCCTAATAACTCGTTGCCTTGCTTGGCGGACATGTGCCTCAACAACAAAGTCGGAACGCGAATATCATTCATAGCTCTTTGGAATTCACCATAGTTTTTGAACATCCCAAACGGAGAAATCGTAGAAATTTCATTCGTCGCTTGGTTAAACACCGCGAGTTTCGACATCGGTAACTCGTACGGTGCCATTTCAATGGTGTCTCTCCTCGCCTCCGTCGGGCCTTTCCACCAATCTTCTAACGTATCCCACGTGCCCAGCGTTGCAGAAGCTAGCACAGCCGCGTGCGGCATATTCGCTTGAATGTTTGAAACGACGCCTAAAACCTTTGGGTCTAAATGAATTCCCATATTCGGTTCATCAAAGTAGAGCAAAATTTTCGATTGGTTATAAAAACTCGATTCCGGCTGTTTCTTCGCCGCTTCTAATATTCTCGCCGTCGTATTCAAATCTGCAATGATAATATCTGGCTTCCCCGCGCCATGATCTTTTAACTTGAAACCAATATCCGCGGCATATTCTAGCTGTTGTTCCACCGTGCCGCTACCGGCTGAAACTTTCTCTCCGATGGCCCTCGCCGCTCTCACAGCTTTTTTATTCCTCGCCTTATCTCGGATAGAATACGGTCTTCTGACTTGCGTCATCGTCCCATCACCGGTATTATCTCTGGCCGCCGTCCAATACGGCACGGCGTGCGCTTCGCACTCCTGGCCAACTCTCTTCAAAACCTGCTTCGTCGGCACGGAATACAACAAGATGACGTCTTTATGCTTTTGCTTGATCAGACGCAAATACGTCAGAACCGCGGTAAACGTCTTACCAGACCCAGTCGGTGTGCTTAAAATCACGTGCAACGGTAACGGCATTTTCCCTCCACTCTCCACAGCCTGTTCAGTAACCGTGTAATGCTTATCCAAAACCTCCAAAAGTTCGTGCTGATGTTTATACATTCTCGGCACCCCTCCGGATTGCGCTCCAGTTTTATTCGTCCACGCGTGCATCGCCGCGAACGTTTGATCTTTAATCCTATTCGATACGCTCTCCCAGACGATAGCCGCCGCTTTCCACTGAATCGAGTGTTCTCCATTCATCAACGCCTCCCTCTTCAAAAATAACAAATCTCCCGCTTGCGCGTTATTTATCGCCGTCAACCATCGAATGGTATGTTTCGCGTACTCTCTCATCCCTTTCAACTCGTCCATGATTTGTTGCGCCCACATGGACTGCAATCTCTTCTTCTCCTCTTTATCCGAGGAGGCTTGTTCGTACTCTTTCGGGAAGCACTCCTTGACCAATTTCTTAAACATGTCCGAGTCTTTCCTTTGCACGTAAAAATACTCAAACACCTTGTTATCCAACAACGTTGCTGCGGCGGATGAAGACGCCGCCCCGTCCCACGGTTGAATCTCTCTCATGATTCGAAACCCAGCCGAACCTCTCACTTTGGCGACTAAATCGCTGTTATCGATGTCCGCCCAATCGTGGTGGGTGAGCGAAGACCCAACGTCCACGGATAAAGTCGCCTCGGCCGACATCGCTTGCGCGATGACCGCTTGGTCGTTCTCCGTGTCCGAGACCCCACCGGCGTGTAAATCCGAATCCGAATACTCGTCACCCGAGTCCGAATCCTCGGGGTTGTTTCCTCCATCGTTTTCGCTCATTTTATGTTTAATACGTGTTGTTGCGTGTATATTTATCTCTCTGTTTGTGTGCTGTCCTGCGTGTTGAGGTTACTAATAAACAAACGCGCGTCTGCAGACACAAACTTTCCGACGAGAAAATGGTGATTCAAAACTCTTCTCTTCTTCTTTGTGTGACTTCTTTCATCGAGACCCTTTTTTCCTTCTTTTTTTTTCCTTCTTTTTTTTTGCTTCCTCTTTTTTCTCCTCCTTTTTCTTTCTTTTTGGCTTTTCGTGCTGCTGATGGATAATTCGCCGCATTTATTATATCCCACGCACTCACTTCTTCTTCTTCTTCTTCTTCTTCTTCTTCTTCTTGCAGAAGAGACGTATCAGAGAGACAGAGACGTATCAGAGAGAAAGACACGAAAGAATAACATATAATGTCGCGAAGAGGCGTCCGAAGAGCCGGAGGCGCGCGAAAGATGGTCGCTTTATCGCGAATAAAAAACATCACCAACGAACAAGAGTGGATGAAAATCTTACGAAAAGCGAAAGATTCAATCGTGTTGGTGGAGTTTGCGTCTTCCACATCCATGGGATCGAAAGGGATGCAACCGTACATGTCGACGATATCGCGAACGGCGGAGTATAATCGAATTAAAATGTATAAAGTGGACGTGGATTTAGTCCCGGATGTGGCAGTTGCGTGCGGAGTGAAAGCGATACCGACGTACCAAATTTGGAAGAGTGGAGAGAAAATAGACGAGATGAGCGGAGCGTTGCCGCAAAGATTGGTGACGATGTTGAAAACGCACAACGTTCAAGAGAAGTCAAAATTCGTGTATTTAAGATTAGCTGCGACAGTCGCGGCAGCCATCAGTGGGGTTTTCGCTTTACTCAAATATAAAGCTGAAGTGGAATCGAAAGAAAAAGGCGAACGCGAAAAGCTTCTGGTGAAACGCGCGGAAGAACAGAGAAAGTTGAAAGCGCAGAAAGAGAGAGAACGAATTAAAGCGTTGGACGCGAGAGGAGAGAAAACGGTAGAAATGATTGGATTGGACGAAGACGACGATGAAGACGAGGATGAAGACGAGTGGGACGAAGACGACGAAGACGAAGACTAGAAAATATTTGTGTGTTTGTTTGTGGTTTTCAATTATATCTACTAATATAAAAAAACAAGTTTCATTGTGTGTTTCTCTCTCTCTTTCTCTCTTAACTACGTGTTTCCCTCTACTTTACCATTTCAAATCGGGGAACAGATCTTCTTTTTTCGGCGATGGCACAGATTGTGCCGTCGTCGTCGACGAAGGCATGCCGAAAGTATCGAAGGAAATTGGAGGCGGCGCGTTCGGATTCAGTTGTTGCGTTTGCGGCATCGCAGGAATTTGAGGTTGCTGATTATACATCATTTGAGGAGGCACTTGAGGAGGAGGCATACCACCGTACATGTTTTGCATTTGCATTTGAGGAAGCGGTTGCTGTTGTGGTTGTAGCTGTTGTTGCATGTATCCTCCTCCTTGCATCATATGCGGTTGTTGGTGGTATTGCTGTTGCGGCGCGCCTGCTCCCATGAATCCTCCCATCTGTTGTTGCATTTGCGGCACGCCTCCGCCCATTACGTTTTGTTGTTGTTGCATCATCATTTGCGGCACTCCGCCGTTCATCATCATACCATTACCCATTGGTGGAATTTGTTGTTGTTGTTGCTGCTGATGCTGCTGCTGATGCGGCATGACCCCGTTCATCATCATGTTGTGTTGCGGCTGTCGCGGCTGCTGCATCAACGGCGGCGCCGCGTCGAATAAACCCATGATGTCTTCTTTTGACGCTACATTTTTCGGCGGTATGGCAGTGGTATCTACTTTCGCTGCTGTTGTTGATGATGATGGCTGCGGCTGAGCTACGTCGAAACCAGCGAACATGTCCACCCCACCATTCGCAGGCGCCGCAGTCGTCGGCGTCGGCGTTGTGGAAGTCGGCGCCGGAGCGGCGGAGAAATCCCCCCAATCGTCGTCGTTCGTTGCTGTTGCTGGCACCGCTGTCGTACTCGTCGGTGCGCTCCCAAAATCCATCCAATTTGCTCCTAGATTTTGATTACTAGTATTTGCTACTGCTGCTGGTGGTTGCGCCGGTGCTGCCGGCATATCGCCGAACAAGTCTAAGAGTCCCGCCGCCGCCGACAGTCGCGGTTGTTGTTGTTGTTGTTGTTCATGTTGCTGCTGCTGCTGCGCTTGTTGCGGGGAAGCAGCTGCTACTCCATCGCCGCCACCACCTCCTGCTGGCAACGGCACCGGCCCATCCGTCTCTTTATCGCAATACATTTTCCTCTCGTACTTTTGTCTAATATACCTCTCCACGGTTGGCAAATCCGATTTCGTCGGTTTCACATTCGGAGGTAAATTCTTCTCCCAAAACACATTCGCTCTTACGTTTCCCATGCGTTCCATGTACTCCACCTGCGTTTCCGTCCACTTATCCAACTGCGTCGATCGTACCCTCGAAATGTGCACGCCTAAACTTCTGTGGATTCCCGAACAGTTCGTGCATATGAAAATCCCCAAGTTCATGCTCGCCCATCGCGGTAAACGCGACGGACACTCCGCGCAGACGATGTTTTCCGGTTTTTTTAAGCACGCGTTTAAGCGTTTCTGAAGCGAGAGCTGAAGTCGATCGGACGACATCTTCTTTTCCCCGCTCTCTCTGAAGGTGTGTGGGCCACTAATGCGAGGGATGTGGTGGTGTGCGCAGGTTTAGAAGAACGAATATTACTATGAAGATTAGTGATTTTAGAGAAAAGTCAATTCGATTCGACACAACACACGACGAAAAAGCAGTGTGATGAAAAGTCACTCACAGTTTCTTTTTTTGTGAAAAAGCAAAGCAGAAAGCCGAAACCTAAATTTCGCACAACCAGCTTTTCGCAAGAGGAAAAGAGGAAACAAAACCTCTTCTTCTCGTTGTTGGTTTTATACCACAACCAACACCCCTTTTGTCTTGTTTTGTCTTGTACGAACGACTCGTGAGACATCAAAATCATATCAAATGATATTACAATACATAAACGCACTGAACGCGTCGACGAAATGGCGCGTCGTGCTCGCCTCGAAAAGTCCTCGCAGACAGGAAATCTTGAGAAACCTGGGGATCGAGTTCGACGTCGTCGCTTCCACGTTCGAGGAGAATATTTCTAAAGAAGGAGTGAAGGGGCACGAGTACGCGATTTGTACCGCCAGGGAGAAAGCGAAAGAGGTTTATCATCGAACGACGAGAGAAGAACAAGAACAAAAGAAGAAGAGTAATCTCATCGTGATTTCTGCGGATACGGTCGTGGAAAGTTTCGGGAACATATTGGAAAAACCGAGGGACATTCAAGACGCGAGAGCGATGATGGAGAAACACTCGAACAATTCACATAAAGTGCACACGGGCGTATGCATAGCGTATAATACGAACGAGAAGACTACACCTGAACTGAAACATTTCTCGGAAACGACTGTTGTGAACTTTGCCGAAATAGAACGAAAAGAAGTTGACGCGTTCTTGGCTACGAACGAGTGGACAGACAAAGCCGGAGGGTACGGGATACAAGGGTACGCGTCTTCGTTCGTGAAAGGTATCGAAGGCGATTACTTCAACGTGGTTGGATTTCCAGTGCACGCGTTCTCCAGAGAGTTGAAAATCATATTAGATGAAATCGGAATAGACTCGATGTGAATGAGGAATGAGTTTACGTAGTGATAGTTAGAGTAGCAGTAGTAGTAGAGTAGTAGTAGCAGTAGTAAAAATAATCATCAAGGACGGATCAAGTGACGAGAAGATTTACGCGTTCGATCATCAATGAGGAGCAGACTTCCTCTTCATTTTCTTGGACTTGGCCTCTTTCGGCGAGGGAGTACTTTCGGTACTCTCGTTTACAGCGGCAGGATTTTCCTCATAGAAGAGTTTAATCGATTCCGCGTAGTTCGATATCGCAAAATTTGTCGCCATCGAGGGACCGCGCAACTCGACGAGTTTTACATCGTACGCGCGAGCGGCTTCGACCTCGGTTTCAAACAAGCCGAGATAGACGTGTTTTTGCCCGCCAGGTAATCCAATTCTCGCCTCCCAACGCCCCGTTGGATGTAATGTCACTCCGCGATAGCCCGAAGAGCCTCTAGCGAAGCCTTGGGACTGGCGACGCACCGCCATTATAAGCTCTTCGAGAGGCGTGGAAAGTAAATAGCCTTGTAAGTCTTGGTATTTCGACGCTGGATAGTTCAACTTGATTTTGCGCCCGTTCTTCATCAGTTTGCACTTCATCGCTACGAGATCGAATGCCTCGGCGGCGTGCTGTTCGTTGCTGTAGCCGCCCAAGTAAACCTGTTTCTTCGAATCTCGTATCCAGATGTGCGCTTCCCATCGACCGGAACGTTTGTGTTTCGTCACGCCGCGAAACCTGGACGAGTGCGGCGGAGTCGCTTCTTTCTCTTGTTGTTGTTGCTGCTGTTGCTGCTGCTGCTCATGTTCTTGCTGCTGCTCCTGTCGCCCCTGCTCTTCCCCGCTTTCTCTCAACCCGTGAAAGTTTGGATCGCCGCCGCCTCTCGCATCTCTCTCGATCAAAGGCACTTTCTTCATGTTCGCCGCCAGCGTCGCCGCGTCAACCTTCTCAATCTCGTCCTCTTCTTCTTCATCATCTTTATCTTCTGCTTCCCCCTCGTTCTTCTTTCTTTTTTTCTTCGTCTTCTTTCTCAAACCTTCCGCTCCTTCTTCTTCATCTTCTTCTTTTCCTCCCTCTTCTCTTCTTGGAGAAGTCGTTTTCTTACGTCCTTTTTTGTGTTGTTGTTGGTGTTGCTGTTGTTCGCTCGTCGCCAACACCGCTACGGCAGTATGCCAATCGTTCGCGGTAGGAATCAACGGTAAACACGCGTGCGATACCCTGTGCGTGTCCTCGTATTCTCTCATGTTCGGCCCGTCGTCTGATGTGTCGTCGTTGCGAGAGAAGAAGAAGATAAAGAAGAAAGAGAGAGAGATGTCAGGTATTCTATTCAGTTGTAAAAAATACGAGAGAGAAGAAAAGTCCAAGAGAAAAAAAAGTTATGTGTTACCGTCCAATAACTGGGACGCCATGAACGCCATCTCTTCCGAATCCGACGTCGACTGTTGGTGGTGTCCTTCTTCTCCTAGATGATGATGATCTCGATGATGATAATGATGATGATGATGCGTCGTCGTCGTGGTAGGAAGTGGAAGCATGTTCCTTGTTTCCACCGAGATTTTTTGTCGCTTTTTAGCTTTGCACGAAGAAAAAAAAAACTGAAAGACGAGGGAGCGAAAAAAACAAAAATCAATCGCTTTTTTAGCCTTCGGCACTTTTTTACACACCAGACACACAAGACGCACAAAGACACATTACAAGAATAAAAATGGATCCGCAACTGTTGAACTCTTTACCGGAAGAGGATAAGACCAAAATGGTCGCCATGATTGAAACCATGCAAACGAGAGATAGGTAAGGCGACGAGTTTAGAAGTGATGAACACGAGCAGCATAAGGAGTTTTTTTTTCTCTTTACCATCAGCCGTCATTTTTTCTTCGTTATCTGAAAATCCAAAATCCAATTCGCTAGACTCGCGCGAAAGTAATGTAACGAATGAGTTTTACTGACTTTCCCTCCTCTTAACAACACGCGTACGACGTGTATTATATTATAGTTTGAGAATGTACAACAATTTAGTCGAGAAGTGTTTCAGCGAGTGCGTGAATAGTTTCCGAAGGAAGTCTTTGGAAAAAGACGAGGAGAGGTGCGTGAGCAAGTGCTGCGAAAAATTTCTGAAACATAGCGCGCGAGTGTCGGTGAGGTTTGCAGAGCTGAACGCGCAGACTATGGAGCAACCGCCGCCTGCTGCGTGATGATATAAAGTAGAGGATAACATTAGTAGATTATATGTAGTTGTCATTATTATAAATTGTAGTAGTTCCGTATTTATAAAACGTATTATTCATCACTTGTTCTCAACAACCGTCGCTAAGACATCGAAATAGTTTGGAAATGTCTTCTTTGTCACTTTCGGGTCGTTGATGATAATATTTTCATCACCACACGCTGCTAAAGCAAAAGCCATGGCCATTCTGTGATCATCATATGTATCGATAGCGACGCCTTTGTTGAATCCGCCCTTCGGCGGCGTGATGACGCAATAATCGCTTCCTTCAACGACTTCCGCCCCAAGCTTCCTAGTTTCCGTGCAAATAGCAATCATTCTTTCCGTTTCTTTCACTCTCCATGAAGCGACGTCTCGGATAGTCGTGGTTCCGTCCGCGAATAATGCGGCAACTGCTAAAGTCATCGCGGCATCCGGCATGGCGTTCATGTTCACGTCGATTGCTTTCAATTTCCCATCTTTCGGCCCAGTGCACGTGACCGAGTTCGCCGTCCACTCCAAAGTCGCACCCATCTGTTCCATTGTGTACGCAAACTTCGTGTCGCCTTGAATGGAATCGAGACCACACCCTTCGACGGTGACTTTACCGCCGGTAATAGTCGCTCCCGCTAAAAAGTACGACGCCGAACTCGCGTCGCCTTCCACAAAGATCGACCCTGGCGATTTATATGTTTGCCCGCCTTGGATTTTGAACGATTGCAAATCTTCCGCCGCGTCCACTTTCACCCCAAATCTCTCCATTAATTTAATAGTCATTTCCACGTACGGTTTCGAAATCAACTCGGTGACGACCTGAATCTCCACTGCTCCGGTCGATAACGGCGCGGACATCAAAATAGCCGTCAAGTATTGACTGGACACGTTCCCGCCTAATTCGATTTTCCCTCCTGGTAACCCTTTGCAATTTATTCTAACCGGTGGGCATCCCGTTCCCATGGTACATTCCGCGTCTACACCCAATTGGACTAACCCGTCCACTAAATCCTGAATCGGTCTCTCTCTCATTCTTTGCACCCCGTCCAAAACGAACGTGCCTTGGCCTGCCGCCGCCACCGCCGCCGTCAGCGGCCGCATCGCCGTCCCCGCGTTTCCTAAGAACAACTCCGTGACTTCTTTATCGGTCTTTTCAAATTTCCCACCGCACCCGGTAATTTCCAAAACGTTATTCGCTCGATCTTCCGTGAAACTCAAGCCTAGGACTTTTAACGCATCCACCATGTATCGGATATCGTCGGAATCTAATAAGTTTTCGACTTTCGTCGTCCCTTCCGCCAAAGCGGCTAAGAGTAGGATTCTGTTCGATAAGGACTTCGACCCGGGAAGGCGAACGGTACCATCAATTTTCTTGATTGGTTTCAAAGTTAACGTTTCCTCGACCTCGGCTTCTGCGGGTTTGGCGGCGACGGCAAATGGAGACGATTTTGCTTTTCGCTGCGCGGGGAGACCGCTTCTTCTTCCGTGTTTGTTGTTGGACGCGACAAACGACGCGAGTTGTGCGTGTTGACGACGACTCGCAGTCGTCGTTGTAGTCGTAGTCATAAGAGCAGCCATGTGTGTGTGTGTTTCCTGTGTAAAATTATAATAAAGCGCTCTAAAGTTGTGGAGTCTGGATAATAACAATCATGAAGGGAAGGAAGGCGTTTTGGGCAAATTTTTTGAAGAATTTTTTCATCAAGCATCTCCTACTAATAGTACCATCTCTCTTACGTATTAAACTTCTTCATCTTCGACTGAAGAGAAGAACGCTCTCGAACCCGCGAAAGTGAACTCTAACAAGCGAAACTCTCTCTCGTACTGTTCGATTCTTTTCAATCGCAAAGCGCGTTCTTCTTCTTCTTCCGCCTTGTTCGCGGTGTCCACCTTCTCGGAACGGTAATAGCTTTCGCAACTTTCGAACCAGTGCAAAGCATCAAAATTTGAGTCTTGGTTCAAGACTTTTAAGACGTACGCGATGCCTAACGCGAAACCGTCGTCGGTGAAACACGATTGATTGAGGAGCATTTGAGTTTCGATTTTTGAGGACGAAGGCGACGCGACCGTTTCCGACGCTTTCTGAAGCTTTTGCTTGGAAACGTACATGGCGTCGACGTTGGAGAGACATAACGCCGGAACGATCAAGAAGAAAGCGTTCAGGTGCTTGTTCGTATCGCTTTGAAGCTCGCTCGAGAATATGTTCGTCAAAACTTCGAAATAATCGGTGCCCTCCGTGCTGTTACTTCGCAGAGATTCGATTTCGGCGTCAAGTTGCTTGGAAGCGTTCACGGTGAAGTCGTGAAACGTGGATTCTCGAGCGAGAGACTCAAAGTTTGGATGTTCATTCTCGTCGTTGTTCTCTTCACTCTCAAATTTCGTTCGCGTGGCAAACTCGTTCGCTTTGGAGGAATAACGCATCGTGCCGAGCCGTATCATGCGCACGAAGCCGAGAGCGTTTCCCATTTCACTCAAGAGCGCTCGAAACTGATCGAGGAAACTGAGACCATCGTCCGCAACCCCGAGTTTCCGCATTTCATGGAGAAAATGAATGCCTCGAACGACGGGATATTCTTCGAATTTCTCCTCCGAATGCGCTTGTTTCTCTTTTTGAAGCAAAGACTTCACGTGGTCTTCGTACAGAAACTGCGAAAATATTTGGAACCTTTGGGCGAGGTACCGATAGACGGAGTTTATGACCGCGTGGGTAACCCCAGTGCCGTGCGTTCGGATGGACTCCGAGACGCGCTTTATGGATAAAGTACTCAACAAAGTCTTTTCCTTCGCGAAGGAAGATTTTTCGATGAACGTTTGCGCGTTCATATTGTAGTTATATCGAACACAAAACGAGCGAATGTCTCGAACGACGTCCAACACGTCGATGGCAGTTGTGTTCGCGCCGGTAGTATCTTTCACGGAAGTTGTCGCCGCAGGAGGAAGTTCATCGATTTCCGATAAGTCCAAATCGTACTTCGCTAATGCAATGCTTCGAATTTCAGAATACATTTTCCATTCGCTGCGAGACGACGCTGCCTTTTCATAGAGCAACTTGGCCAAATCAGCTTGAACTTCCTGTTTGAGGGAGAAAAGAGCAGCACCACCACCGCTCGCGTCCAACGGCGGTATACCGAGGAACACGTGTGCATACGCGCTCTTATTCCCTTCAACACTCGAAAAACTCTTGTGTTTCCATTGCATCGAAACGTTTTCGCGCAAATCGCTCTCGATTTCTCGTACCAACTTTTCGACCAGTTCAGAGCGCAAACTTCTCACCACAACTTCCTTCCCAAACTCTCGCGCAATCTTTTCATCCGCCAACAAATATTTCATCGGAGACGCGAATGCGTTCACAATCGCCGGTAACCGATAACATTGCTCCGAATGAGCATAGATATCACTCAACACCAACGGTAACGCTTCTTCGGCGACGCTAAACAAACAAGACGAATCACAGGAAATTTTTATTGCGCAGTCTAAATCCGCAACAATCTCCAAATATTCAAATGTCTGCGATATGTTTCCCCAAAAAACACGTTCTTTCACTTTAATAGTTTTAATAACATCTGTTGTTAATTTTAAAAGTCCTAATTTCGGGAAATTGAAGAAATCATCGGCCAATAATCGTTCTGAGGAAAAAAATAATTAATTAATTTTTTAATTTTTTTCATGCGATTAATTTAATACATACCTGCAAGCAAACACGCATCTAATGCATCATATAAAATACCTTCATGACCACCAGATCTTAATAGATCTGATTTTTGATCATCTAAATTAATTTCTTCGAGCAAACTAGATTTTGCTTTTTTCTGTTTTTGTAAAAATTAATTAATACTTTATTCCCAAACGAAATTTGAATTTTAAAGTAATCAACGTACCACAATTAAATCTAATGACTGTAAATTTTCCGTAAAAACTTGGGAAATCTGTAGGTAAATGTGTTAATTTTAAATTTGAAGAAAAAGTGCTTTAATTTTTACCTCCAAAGCAAGTTCATTTTGTTTGGACGCATAACACGCACGAGTCGTCTCTAAAAGCTCCGCGAGTTGACCATATGCACGCAATCGAGCGCGTCTTTTGTTGTCTTGTGGTATATTGTTCTGTTTTGCGGCATCTTTTGAAAACGTGTTGTCCAAGTGAAGGAAAAGTTCCAAAGTGGCTTTTACGTCGCGTGCTATTCGAACGCCTCGCGTGAGCGTTTCAAGAGAAACTCCTCCTGTAGTACGATCGGAGATATCTCGTTCGAATTCGCTCGTCCAACTCGTCACTTCGGCTATAAAATCGATAACTATCCTCGTGAGCTGCGCGTTCATGTCGTTAAACCGTAAAATTTTATTTTCCAAGTGCGTTTGCCATTTTTTCTTACTCGCAGGCAAAGCGCTTTCCGGAAGTTGTACCAAGAGAAAATGCAGCGGATCAATCACAATCCCGGTAGATACGGCTAAACCAGGCACATTTTCCGCAAAAATATGCTTGAACATCTTTTCGATCAATCTCGTGTCTGAACTGTTCGGTTCTAGGCGCACTAACAAAACTCCCAACGCTAAAACGCCGACCTCGTTTCGCAAGACAAAGTCGGCTTCGAAAGTTTCCAAACCGTACGCGTGCAACGCCCGTAAGAGTCGCATAGGGACCTCCTCTATTCCATTCCTTTTACCATGAATACCCCGACTGTCTTCATCTATAATCTCTCTCACGATGGTTTCGAAGCAGCTTTTCAAACACAGCTCAAATTCTAACGTTTCCGTAGTTTTCTTCAAAGCGAGTAACTTTTTCTTTCGTTCTTCATCTTTTTCTTCTTCCTCTGCTAAAGCTTCTTTCACGGCTACTTTCATCGCTTGGAACGACCGTCGTAAATGCCCATTCGAGGCTATCGCTTCGTCTATTTTACACGCCATGGCTAAAGACATCGTTAAAGTCTCAAAAACTATCGTCAAGTTCACGTGACTCAGCGGTCTGTTCTCCTCCACCGACTCGTCCGCGTATTGAAACTCCAACTGTCGAAAGGCGTTCACCGCGACAGCTTTCAACTGGTCCCGAAACATCACCGAGTCTTGCAGCACGGTCAGATTTTTCGTAAACTGTGCCAACATGGCGTTGTCGTTATTATTATTATTACTACTCCTACTACTTTCATCATTTTCCTGGTTGTTGTTGTTCTTTTTATCGACGGCTTTGGGAGGAGGAGGAAACCACCCGAAAGATATCAAGTTCGGTAAAATCACATTTTGGCTCAAACTTTCCAAGCGTTTCGCTTCCACGTATAACGAGCTAAACGCGACGGCGAGTTTAGAAAACAAAAAGTTATCCGTCTCGCCTAAATCTTCTATCCGTATTTTGTTACTACTATTCCAGCCCTTGTCCTCGTCGACGATTTTCACCACTCCTTCTCGTTGGTTTAATGCTGTCAGTGTTGTTGTTGTTGTTGAAAACGCACACAGTTCTTTCAACAATTCAAGGACCATCTTCGAGTCCTCCTCCGTCTCAAAAGGCGTTCCATCATCTCTTCTTCTTCTTCTTCTTCTTCTGCTTCTGACAGTCGTCGTTTCCGTCGTGTCTCCCATCGATCGTGTTGTTGTTCTTGTTGTTGTTGATGATGATGATGAAAACGAAGAAACGAGTTGTTGTTGAAGAGTAGTTTGTTATTATTATGTGGGTGTTGTTGTTTGTGTTTGATGTTTTTGTATGTGGTTGTTTTTTTGGCGGGCTCTTTTTTGAGCGATGCCCCTCCTTCCTCCTCTTTCCTCTGGAGAAGAGATCAACCTTTCCAACAATAATCACCATTAGTACACGACAACATCTGTTGTTTCCATTATTCGGAGAACGAGAGAGAAAGAGAGAGAGAAAGATTTAGAGAGAACACACGAGAGAAGAAAAGAAAGAGAGAGAGACGATGACGATGATGTTCACCACGACGACAAAAACGATAAAAAACAGACGACGATTTTCATTGCAGATTGCGAAGAAAGCTCTACTAAACGTCGTCGTCTTTTCCGCGTTGCTCTTACTCTCGCAACCACGAACGGTAGAAGCGAAAAGAGGCGACCCGGATAAACCGAAATATTTACCGTCCACGATTTATTATTCCATCCGCCAAGCGCAGCAAATGTGCGACATGCCGCTGCCGAAAGGGCACGAAAACGACGGAGCGCCGTTGTTACCCAAAGCGAGAGTGCAAGGGAGAGTCGATCAGAGAGCGTTGCATTTGTGCCAGCAGTGGAATTTCGTCGTCGCGAACAGACAAGCACAAGGGAAGATGCAAGGGTATAAATTGAAACCGATTATTCCGCCAGAACACTTTCACGATGGGTACGTCGCGGATATGGATAAATCTGCGGAATATCCGGAAGCGGCGCAGGCACAAAATCGATTAGGCTACGCGAACGGGGACGAATACGACGAGGAACACATGAACATGTCGAGAGAAATTCACGACGCTTCTGGACACGTAGGGACTGGGACTGGGAACGCAGCCGCGTTTGCGGACGATGTTTTACTAGTTGCTGGCGCAATTTTGTTCGGTGCTGCTTTAAAACACGTGTACGATTCAAAGGCGGATCCGTTCAAGCCGATGGCAAACGTTCCGAAGTTTCCGTTAAGGCCGGACCCGGAGAGTGGAGAGCCGCAGAAGCACGATCCGAGCGGATGGGAGAAGCAAGGTTAAGTGTTTGATGTCTGATAAGACAAGAAAACGCGATAACTAGAAACATAGACAATACTACCTTTTGTGATTTGAAAAAAACAAATTAACTCTTATCACACTTTTGAAACTACTTTTAACATTTTTAATCTTCTTTCGTAGACTCCTCTCCGCCGGCGATTAGAAGAGCCTTTGTGATCTGCTCGAGAAACGTATCCACTTGCTGCGCGGCAGAGCTTTGTGCGACTCTCATTTTCAAAGCGTACGTGGTCATCTTTTTATTCTCCGAAGCGGCGTTGACGCAAGGAAAGGTTACGCCCTTCCCGCCTTCCATCTTTGCAAACTTTTGGCCTTTGAACATTGAGGCGTTCAAAATCAAGCGAAAGTTACCTCTCGTGCGCATGATCATTCTCACGTTATCTTTCTTCTTCGTAGAGTTGATTCTAAATTCACCTCGTCCTCGTTCTCTCCATCCCGGCGCTTTCCCATCCTCTTCCGTGCTGACGTATTCGTACAAAGCGCCGTCGGTTTTGAACATTAAATCTTCGTCTTCTTCGCCGGTTTGTTGCTCGATCTCTTTCATCTCTTTTGCAGCTTTGAACTCCTCTTTCTTACTTTTCTCTCCTTCTCCTTCTTCTTCTGTTTCCTCTTTACTTCCTTCTCCTTCTTCTTCTGTTTCCTTCTTCTCGCTAGTATCGTTTGCTATTTTACTCCCGCCGAACACGGCGCCAAAGACTGGTCCGCCTCCTCCACCACCACCACCATCTCCCTCTTCCCTCTTATTCTTTTCGCCGCTAATTTCGTTATCGTCGATATCTTTCTTTTCTCCCTCTGATTTCTTCCCGAACGCTCCAAAGCCACCTCCTCCGCTGACTTGCGCTTTCAAACCGCCGAAACCACCGCTGAAACCGCCAAAGGATTTCCCAAAGCCAGAGCCGAATCCAGATCCACCCCCCCCCGCAGCTCCTCCCGCCGATGGTACCGTCGTCGTCGTCGTTGATGGTGTCTCTTTTTCTTTATCGTCTTCTTCTTTTGCTTTCTTCGTTTTTGGAGGTTCTCCGTCGTTCGCGTCGTCCTTTTTCTCCTCCTCCTCTTGTTGTTGTTGTTGTTGTTCGTTAGTTTTTTCGACCTCATCATCTTCTTCCTCTTCTTCTCTCGGTCGCTTTTCTCCCACTTCCGTCGTCATGTCGGTCGCCAATTGGAGTACTCTTTTTGTCTGCTCTTCTTCTTTACTCTGTCTTCTTTACTCTGTCTTCTCTCTCTGTCTGAAGAAGAGTGAATATTATTTTGTGTGCGTATAAATTTGGCGAGAAGAAGACGATCACACAACGACACAAAACAAAAGCAAAATTCAGACCAAGATTTTTATTATTTTTACGAGTTAAATGAGAGTTCGTTAGAAAATCAACAGTCTCTCTTTTTGAACTCTCTCCTCTCGAGATGAACTCAGATGAGCTTTTGGCGCGCCAGCTCCAAGAGGAAGAGGAGAGACTGATGATGATGATGAGCGAGAGAAGGAGGATTCAGACGACGACGACGACGACGACGGAACAAAATCATCATCATCATCATCATCAACAACAACAACAACAACAACAAATGTTTCTGAGTCGATTGCAGTCTGGCTTAGAAACGATTACAAAGTACGAAGACGAGCTGGCGCGAGCGTGCGCTTTATCCGTCGTCCCCGTGGAAGAGTTGGAAAAGAGGGTAAAGGAAGGAAAAGAACCGAAATGCCAGGGGTTATCGTTCAAAGACGCGTTTATCGTCGAGCTTTTAAAGTGGTTTAAGCACGAGTATTTCAGTTGGTGCGATAAACCAAACTGTAGTCGCGAGACGTGTTCATTCTCCGTACAAGAAGAAGTGGGAAGAAAAACAACGGTAAGAACAAACCCGGCAAACATGCAATGCGTTGACACGGTCGCCCCGAGCGAAGAAGAGCGAGTGTTTGGCACTTCTAGGGTCGAACTTTACGCCTGCTCCGGGTGCGGTTGTCAAACGCGTTTCCCGAGATACAACGATGCGGTGAAACTGTTGGAAACGAGAACAGGGCGTTGCGGCGAGTTTGCAAACACATTTTCGCTCATTTGTCGCGCGCTAGATTACGAGACGAGATACATTTTGGACTGGACGGATCACGTCTGGACGGAAATTTGGAGCCCTTCTCAAAATAGGTGGATCCATTGCGACTCGTGCGAGGCGGCGTTTGATGAACCGAGATTATACAGCGAAGGATGGGGGAAGAGTTTGTCATTCGTCGTCGCGTTTTCGATTGACGGTGTCGCAGATGTCTCGAAGAGATATCAAAAGATGGACGACGAGATGGTAGGGAGAAGGCGCGCTATTGTTCAGGACGATGAGTTCGTGTCCAAAGCAATCGCGAGGTGCACGGAAGTGCTTCAAACGCGCATAGACGTCGCGAGACGAGAGATCGTGAGAAAGAGAAACGAAGACGAACGAGAAGAACTAAAAGTACTCGACATGGGCGAGGAAGAAAAGAAAAACTTGCCAGGAAGAACTACCGGATCCTTGGAATGGAGGAGAGCGCGCGGAGAGTTAGGGGATAATAAATAGAAAGAGAAACTGAAAGTAGGTGCTATGTAATGCTAAGAATATATGCTATAATTATATAATAGAGACTATTTATGCTGCTGCTGGTTTATGCGCCCATAAGTCTTTTACGAAGACGAGCTTCTTTGGTTTCCGAGCCGAATGCATCAAGCTCAAAATTACAGTGAAGAGTATCAACGCATTCGCTTGATGCGCGCTCCCCAACTCAGCAGGAACGTGATAAAGCAACGCGGTGATACCTAACCCAACCTGCGCGACTGTTACTCCCATCAGTGCATTTAAATGTAATTTTGATTGAGAAGATAAAGCCGCGTTTCCTCGAAACATCGCGTGCACTGCGGATACGCTCGCCAGCGTCGTCAACGCTAACACACGATGGTTGAACTGAACCGCTGCGGTGTTTTCGAAAAAGTTTCTCCACCCTTTCGACTCCCAATCCTTCAAATACTCATCTGGAACTACTTTACCATCCATTAACGGAAACGTGTTGTATGCTCTCCCCGCGTCCATCCCAGCGACGTACGCTCCAGAAATTGCCGTCAAGCCAATCAAACCGGCGAGCGGGTGCGCGGCTTTACGCAACTGTTTCGTCGCCGAAATTAACGCCTCTGTAGCCGCTGGTAACTGCGCCGGCGAGACTGGATTCATGACATTCAACGTCGTCCAAACCATCCCGGTGTATATGGTGAATGCGCCCGCTAAGTGCGTGGCTAACCGATACGGACTCACGCGAGGCACATCAAATTTTTGCTCTTCCGTTTGCTTCAATCCGCTCTTCACCATCCACCACCCAATCATGCCTTGCGTCGCGCCTAGAACGAAAAACACGCCCAATCGTCTCATGAGCTTGCTCGTTATGTACCCTTTATAGCTAAAATATGCTAGCGGTGCCGCGAAATAAATCCCTAAAACCCTTCCCCACATTCTGTGCCCGTACTCCATCCAGTAAATGAACTTGTATTCCTCGAGCGTCATCCCGATGTTTGTTTTTTGATACTCTGGAGATTGCTTGTACTTATCGAATTCGCGTTCCCAATCTTCTAACGTTAACGGAGGATGCTCGTATTGAAACTTCCAATCCGTCATAGAAAGTCCCGATCGAGTCAATCGCGTCATCCCTCCAATGACAACCATTGAAAAAACCCACGCGCATCCGCCAACGAGCCAATACGTGACTTGTTTCACCGCTCGCGGTCCGCCGAGAACTAAAGGATTTTGATGCATCGTTTCGGAAGTTGAATACTGCCGCCGTCGACGTAATAACAAAGATTGATGTTGTTCATGATAACGTCGAAGTTTAGGAAATGACGACGATCGACGCGCGGCTACAGCCAGCGAGGACGATGAAAATGTTCTGTAAGAGGTAGACGTTGTTCCCGTTCCCGTCCTTCTCGTTGGTATCTTCTTCTGCATTTTGGTCAGAGCGTTCCACACGTACCCCGACGACGACGTAAACGACGACGAAGGATTACGACCACTAAAACCACGCGGTATCGCATTCTCAGCCATCCTGTTCGCCCGTGCCCCGCTTAAAACAGACGACGACGCTTTTGGAGTTTTCGTAGAAGTAAAAATTGTTCTTCTGTTGAAAGTTGTTGTTGGTGATGACGTCTTTTGTGATGTTTTTCGCATCGTCATCATCGCTTCGGCGGCGTGGGTGCGCGCGGCGCTATTCGTCGCGAACAATACCCCGCGAAGACGAATTCCCAAAGAAGACATTTTGTTGTTCTTTTTGTGTGTAAAGAAGAGGAGCCTTTCAAAAGTGAGTAGACTCACCACCACCACTACCACCACCAAGCAGAAAAGTGCGGTTATTTATTTCTGCTTTCACCCTTAAATTTTACGAAAAGCGACGAGATTTTTGAATTTTCCGACTTTCTCATTGCACTCATTCGTGAGTTGTATCGTCGTCATCATCAAATAATAATAATGGAAGCGACGACGAGAAGAAGAACACACAGCGCGTAATAAATGACGTATTTTAACGTGATGGAAACGGGAGCGCAAGGCGAGGAGTTCCGTAAACTCCCCTTTCGAGATTTACGAACGAAATACACGGAACTTTCCGGGTTAGAGTGTCGGTCGAAAAACCGAGAGTGGATTGTCGGGAAGTGCGTGCAAATGAAACTGTACGGGACGCACGATGCTTTAGGGAAGAGAACTTTGAAAGCCGCCGCTGGAAGAGAAGTAAATTTACGGCTCATGAACAACGCCATCGTCAACGAAGAGGGAGAATCCATGTACCATTACAATCCGAAACACGTGAGTAAAATCATCAACATTCACAACGCAACTGAAGGAGGAGGAGGAGGAGGAGGAGGAGGAGGAGGAATATATTTCGATGAAGATTTGCTCTACGGAGACGGAGAAAACTTGAACGAAAACGGGAGGAAAGTGTTGCGGACGTTCTTATCTCTCGAGCGAAGGAAAGGACAGAACAACGTGACGAGGAAACAGGAGATGAAAAAGTTACGAGACGCTACTTCGCATCCGCTGTTGAAGCACGAGATATGGACGGTAGGTAAACTAGAGAAGATATTAGAGTCCTTCTTAGACGAAGAGTTTAGCGAAGACGAACACAAGATTGTTATGATGCGAGTAGCTAAAGGCGTGGTGACGTTGAAGAAGGAGAAGATGCAAGAACCCGGACGAAGTGACGGGTTCACGGTAAACATCGCGCGAACGATTTGCAGATTCGCGTTGCGGATGGCGACAAAGAAACAGTTAAGGAACAAAAACGAGCTGAGTAAGCAATACTTCAAGTTGTTTATCGTCGTATCTGCTTTGGGGATAGAGATGTTTTCGGTTCGGGGAGAGGAAGGAGGTGAAGAAGGAGAAGGTGAAGGAGAAGGAGAAGGAGACGACGAGGTGGCTGCGCGGCAACCACCACGGACTACTAGCAGCAGTAGCAGTAGCACTCAAATAAACGCGTGTGAGTTTGTTTCGAAATGCGTTCGAGATGAGCTCGCTCTTTCGCCGGCGCTCGCAAAATTGCTATTGAAGCGACCAAAAGGGTTTCGAGATTCGTTCTACGACGAGCGCGATAAGATTTGGCCGGCGATTTTATTCGGCATTTGCGCTTCTGAAGAAGTTTCGAAGGAAATCCGAGACGAGGCATGGACTCAGTTCCAGAAAAACGCTCGGTGTTTGAAGGAGGAAGATTTTTTTGCATTGATGACGGATACTTTCGCGACAAATGATAATACCGATAGAAACAATAGCAAAATTAGGGACGAAGGATCGAGGCGATACTTTTTGTACGAGTGCATTAAAAGTGTGCAGCGGAAGGGTTCTCAAGAAGTATCCGCGTCGCTTCTTCGAGTCGTTTTCCAGATTTGGTCGGAACACAGACGAAATATTCTCGAAATCCTCGGAAACGAGTGCGCAAAAATGATAGAAAATAAAGTCAACGCTTACGACAACGATGGCGACGACGACGCGCAAAGTATCGGGAAAACGGCATGGTTGAACGTGTTGGAAGCCGTATCGACTTCGTGCGAATTGACGAAAGATGAAGTAGACGGCAACCGTTCCATGCTTTTACAAATGTTGTCACATTTCAAAGCGTCCCGGGATTTCGGAAACCCCATCGCAAAGCGCGTCGTTTTCGCCATGAATAGATTATTTGTCAAGTCGAATTTCTTTGAAGGAAAGAAAGAAGCGAAGCGTCTCATGAAAGAGATTTACGCGAATGGGAACGAGTTTGACGAGGAGGACGAATCGATGATGCCGGTATTAAGTTTGCTCGACGCCGAAAAAAGCATCAAGACGAGCAGCGCTTTAAGAATCATCGACGTTATATTAGAAGGAGACGTAGCGGCCAAGTTAGAACTAGAGGACGTTAAAAGTGACGCGATCGAAACGTTGTGTGCGTCGCTGAAGAGAATTGCGCCTCCTACCGATGCGGAGGCGTTGAATTCATCATCCTTGATTTCAAAATGCGGAAAATTCGCGATGCAATCCCTTCAGAAATATTGGTCTGGTCTTGATTTCAGTCGTGAAGGTAGAACTGCAGACCAAGTTGACGCCGGGAGTGCTAATACTGCCATAGATGAAGTGCGCATGGCGTTCAAACTTCTTCTTGCTTCGCTAGAAGCTTCTTTCAATACCGCTACCGCGTGCGATACGAGTGCATCGAAGATGAATTATCTTTCATCATTCATCACGAATTCTATGGACCCGCACATCCTCGCCCAAGGTGCCCGAGAGGCTGTGCAAACGGTTCTTCTTGCGCAACGTGATCCTCGCGATAGATACAACGTTGAGAAAACTGAACAGAAAAAGCTGCAAATGATTGAAATAGCTGGAAAGATGTACCCAATTGGAAGTCTAGTTGCGACGTTATCGTATGGTATGTATCACCAAATGAAGCGTTACGAGCTTCATCAATTAAACGAGGAGTGGGGTCTTGATAAAGACTGGTTTACTCTCGTCCCCGACATTGTCCGATTGATGGAGTTTCTATTGCCTTTAGCCATGCGAGAGTCCTCGGATTTGTGGCTGCACCAAATTGTTCGAAGCGGGGTGATTTTGAACGACCAGATTTTAACCAGACATATGGAAGACATCGAAGATCGTTCGGTTTCATCGATGACATCGATGATGATCAAGTTTGAAAAGCTCGAATTCGGGTCAGCTGAGTGTATTCTGACAGTTTCACAGATGTTATCCCAGATTGGAAGTAGTACGAGCATTGCGAGCAAAGACGTCCGAACGAAAATATCAGCGTTGAAAATACTCGCCAAATCGCTCGTCTCAGAATTACCACTGCTGCCGTCTTGGGACGAACTCAGCTCGTCGTCCTCTTCAAACAAGAGAAACAACAGGATTTCGGTCGTGGACGCAGTAGTCGAGTCTGCTTCGGCTTTGGGAGAAACAGTTGAAATTTTTATACCTTTCGTCGTAAATGAATGGAAAAAATTGAAAGAGGAAGAAGTAGGCGACAACGACGACGATAAAAGTGCATCATCATCGCTTTTACGAGACATCAAATTTTTAGCAGAATCACTTTTCATGGCGTCTAAGTATTGCTTGGAGTGCTGCCAGCGGGCGGCGTCATTCTTGACCAATTCGGAAAAGAAAAAAGGAGATTTGTCAGCCATCGTTTTATCCGGAGCTCGATTGCATTACGCGACTGGTGGTATTTTAGAATTCTTTCAAGAAGAAGTAATGGAAGCTATTCCAGTTCAAAATTTCGAAACGTTAGAGCTTAGTAGGCGTGCGTTTATGGCACAGTGCGCGGCGGTACACGCGAACTTGAAAGCTTTGAAGAAAATGAAACTCCTCGATCGCAGTCTCATAACTCTTCTCTACGCATTAAAAGTCCATAAAAACACATCCATAACGGATCAACAAACAACTGGTGTTGAAAATACAGAAGAAGATGTGGATGATAAAGCTATAAACGAAAGAAAAAGGAAGTATGGCCTTTCCATTTACACTTCCACGACGCAAGTGAAAGATGCGCAACAACAGCAGAACGACAGAAGTAACCTTCTCGACGGAGGAAAAGAGTCTGGAGAAGTTGGGGATGGAGCGGGAGAGGGAGAAGGTAAGAAGAACGAAGCCAACGATGACGGCGACGACGAGAGCCAGCAACAAAACAGAAAGAAAGTACTGCGAAAGAGGCGTTCGAAGAAGCGTCGAAATCGTTTCAACAATCCGTATTTGGAGGCTGTTCGGGAACACGAAGGCGACGATTCGGGCGACGACGATGACGACGACCTGGCCGATTTTATCGTTTGTAAACCTGGAAGGGATTACAGACAAGTCTTTGGATTAACATGATAGCACGGGAGTAAAATTCTCGCGCGAATATACATGCATGGATATCTCTGTGTGCTAATAAAAAGTCAATGTAAATAACAACTTTTTGTGTGTGGCTAAAATACTGATTAAAAACAAAACATTTCCACTTCTCACGCGAGTGGCGCTCTCCATTTGGCGTCTTCTTCTGCCGTAGTCGTGCTAACAACCAAGATTGGTGCAAGTGGCGCATCTCCATCAGTGTCTTCGGTAACAACAGTACCGGTGATACCAACGTTGGCGGCGGCATGTTTTGAGCCGCCGGTGCTTGGAATAGCGCTCGCAAAGGGCATCTTGGCCATAAAGTTCTGCAACTTTTGCTCGACCAAAATCTTCTCCGCGATCAATTCCTGCTTCGTCTTGGCCCACTCGCTTCTTTCGGCGGCTAAACACGCGTTTAATTTTCCTAATTGTTCTCTCAATCCCAAAATACACTCTCTCGCTGCGGTGACTATGGACGACTTATCCGTCTTCAACTCGTCGTCTGCGCTCTCGAGCAAGGACCTGGACAGGTCCTCGAATCGATCGTTCAACGCATCTCTTCTGGCTTTTTCTCTCACTGATTTCTTCACCTTCTTCACCGGTCTAGTAGTCGTCTTCTTCGTTGCAGTCGCTGTTGTCTCGGCTATGGTAGTGACTGCTGCTACTTCCGCCGAAGCTAACGCGTGCTTCCCTAACGACGTCTTCGTCGTCGTTTGAGGAGAAGCTAAAGCTATTAAATTATTCGAATTCGTATTCGGGATGGTTTCTACTGGTTGCGGAAATATATCCGCCAAATCGAACGGAGATAACGCTCCGTTATCTTCTTCTACGATTGGAAATGCATTCGAAAGCCAATCGTCGCTTTCGACGACATCGCTGGGAAGCCGTTCGATGAGCGGAAGTTTGCTCATATTGGGTGGGTTAATCAAACCGACTTTCTCTTCTCTCGCGCGAATACGTATACAACGCGAACGTGGAATGCTTGCGCACGTGACGTTAACGGACACTTAAATAGTTGTACGCTGCGATGATAGATGGTGCGCTGTGTTTTTTCTCCCTCTCTCTTGAAAGTAAAAGAAGAAAAACAACAACACAACACGAAGAATTTGTGCGGGATGAAGTCAGAGGAGGATTTTTATAATTTTTGGATTTGACGAAGGAGCTGGGAGGAGGAAGAAAGATTGGGCTAGACAACTACAACTACAACTATCTCTACTTCTTCTCCTCTTCCTCCTCCTTCTCTTCTAACGCGGATTTCAAGTCGCTCAAACTCACCGTCGCAGATCCTCTCTCCTTCGCTTTTTGTTGCGTCTCGGAAGGAGACCATCCCGTCATGTATAGAATTTGAAACGTAGCCGAGATCCCGCTCTCGCTCGATGATGGTTTCGGCATCGAAGCATCGTCGTCGTTCGATACCGATAACGCCGAAAAGTTTTCCACGTACTTCTGGTTCGCTAATTCCATCGTGCTCCGTTTAATCGTTTGTCTCCTCTCAATCACCGCGTTTTGCTCTCCCATCATCCGTAAATGTTCGACCAAATCCATCGGAGTCTTGTAATTCAGCGTGAGCGTGTCTACGTCCACCGCGGGAAGTCGTAAACCAGCGCGTCCGAGTAAGTTTCCAGCATCTCTCACGTGCGCTAACGGCGAGACGCGTGCACTCACGCCACCTTCGTTTTCAGTTTCAGCTAAAGCGCACGCAATTCGTAATTCTGTCAACGTATCGCCACCGAAAATGGCGGAGAGAAACAAGCCGTCTGGGACGAGCGTACACCTCGCTTGGCCCATCGCCCCGGGTAAATCATTCACCCAGTGCAAACCTAGAACGCTCAAAACGCAATCGACCACGTTGTCTTTAATTGGTAAATCGTCTTCGAACGCTTGAACGTATTTAATTTCCACTGGAAAACTATCAAACTTCCGTTTCGGCGCATCGCCGACGATATCTTTCACCAACAGCAGCGTCGCCTCGCTCGAGTCGCACGCGATGATCGTTTCCACATCTCGCCGTTTCTCAAGTAACTGCTTGACGGTCGAAACCGTCGCGCCTCCTATAACTAATATCCGTTTAAACGGTCGCTTAATGTCGTCCAATCGATCGAGCACTCGTCTCGTCGCTTCTTCGAGTAAAAAATCACCTTCGCTGCTCGAAGATTTTTTTTCCTTCTCCTCTTTCTTCTCTCGTTGCAAATACGCCGCTCTGTCCCTGTGCGCTCTCTTCACTTCTCTGTCGAACACCGTCATCGATTCCGCTTTCAATCCAGCCGCTTTTAACGCCGCAGCTTTCATTCGAGTTCGTTCCATCGCTGCTTCCGTGTCCACGTATTCGTCGTTTATTCTTTTCTTTATTAGAGTTGTTGTTGATGATGATGATGATGTTGAAGCGTCGTGGTCGTCTTCACCATCGTCGATGCCACCCGTGGTGAGAAACCGACTGCAACTACAACTGCTGCTCCTCCCAACAATACCACACCGAGACTGTTCTCCTTTTGCTGCTTTTGCTGCTAATGCTATTCTTCTTCTTAATAAATAATAACTACTACTCCTTTTACTCCTCCTCAACATGTCTTTGTTTTTGTTCTTCTTTGTAAAAAAAGTGAGGAAAACAGATGGTCCAAAAAGACAGTCGTCCGGCAGCGAAGTTTGAGTTTTCAGGTTTTAGAAGAAGAAGAAGAGAAAAGCTCGAGCTTTCTTCATTCATTCTTCTTCGTGAACAAATTAGTACACAAACACATAATAAATAAGAGATGATGATTGCCAGCTTCCCTAATACTACTTCCGGCGGCGGCAAAGAAGACGCGGGGGAGAAGAAGAACACAAAGAAGGAACCCCACAAACCGCACGCCGGCGCGTGTTCCACTTGGATCGACGACGAAATCGAAATGATGCCGGAGGAGTTGCAAAACGTCATGCCGAGACCGTCGTGTTGCGAGAAAGACGAAGCGGAGCAGAGAGAAGCGTCGAGATTGATTAAAATTCTTAAAGGCGTCGACCGAGTGCAATTGAAAGCGGACGCGAAGGCGCAGTTTATTGTCGGGGATGACGCGCATCAGCAGCAGCAGCAGCAGTTTCTTCTTCTTCAACAACAACAACAACTACAACAACAACAGACGAACGAAGACGAAGACGAAGATTCAGATTTCGGGAACACGGACGACGAAGACGAGGAGAGCGACCCGTATTTGAGAGAATTAAAAGCGGCGAGAATTCGGGAGATGCGTCTGAACGCGATGAAAGCGGAGCAGATGCAAAAGCAGGCGGAATACGTGAACGCGCGCGAGAGGGATCTCGGCGATATCTTGAAAAAGAACGCGAAAGTGTTGTGTCATTTCACCTTAGACGGCGTAGACGAGTGTGCGAGAATAGACGAAGTTTTAGATAACTTGGCGAAAGCGTTTCCAAAGACGAAGTTTGTGCGAATTCGACCGGAATTAGGATCGAAATCGCCAACTTTACAAATGTGCAACGTCTCGCAGCCGCCAGCCATCGTGTATTTCAAAAACAGAAGACTCTCCTCGTGGACGAACGGGTTCGATCAGTTTGGCGGAAGAAACGGGTTTTCAGAAGAGAGCGTGACGAAATACATCGCTGGAATTGGCGCTTTACCTGGCCATCCAGACGCGCCCAGAAGGAATAGCGGAGCGAAGGGGAGCAGAGAAGAGGACGAGTACGCCTATTTCGACAGCGACGACGACGGCGAACGCTCGGACGACGGCGACGACGAAATCTTTGGTGCGAACGAACCGTGCCCTGATTGTGGAAGAACCTATCCACACAAGCACATTCGTGCGTTAAGGCCAGGTGGGGAAGGAGCAGCAGAAGAAGAGAGCGATGAAAACGCGGACTCAGATTGAAGAGAGAGAGAGAAAAATAGCAAAAAAAGCGCGCGAAATAGATGTAGAAATTAGCACAAAGTACTTCAGTAGATTGATTTTATTAGAAATAAATAATGTACAACTGGTAGAAAATCTAAGGCAGACTAACGCTAGAGCCTTTTAATCCATTCACGAAAGACGCGACGTCCATCGGTTTCTTTCCCGGAGGTTGAACTTCGAGCACGTCGAGATATTCGCCGCCCTTGCACGGAATCGAAAACTGTTTCTTCGCGACTTTTACGACTTTTTCTCCTCCTTCTACGCTACCGCCAACTTTCGTCGTGAGTATTTTCGCGACAATCTCTTTCGGCTCTCCACCTTTCTTCTCGTCTTGAATGATAAACGTCGCTTTCGTCCCTGGCCATCCATCAAACGCTCTCACTTTGTTGTGCGCTTCCAATGCAGAAAGCGCGCTAAAATCCAAATCTCCTTCCTCCGACGATACTTTATCCGCGTGACTCAACCCTTCTTCGCCTTGGTCTTTCGCAATCTCACCAGCTTCTCCGGTGAAAACCTTTGGTAGCTGTTCAATCAAAGACTCGACGCCGATATCAAACAAAACGTCCAACATTTCGTGCGCCTTCTCGGATCCGTTCATTTTGTACTTTGTTTGCGTTAAAATCGGACCGGCGTCCATCTTAAGAACCGTAAACGCTACGGTCACTCCTGTTTCCTCTAACCCGCTCTCTATGCACCTCTGCACAGGCGCCGCACCTCTGAACTGCGGCAACAGCGAAGGATGAATGTTCAACGTCCCCAATCTTGGAATATCGAGAAATTTTTGCGGTAAAAAGTTCCCGTACGCCGCCGTCACGCACAAGTCCAAGTTCATCTTCGCCAGCGTCTCTAAAAACTCCGGCTCGTTCGCTTTCGCAGGATTCAGCAGTTTAGCTTCATCTACGCCTCTATCTATTGCTGATTGCGTCACCGGTGACGGCGGTGGTGGCCCAGACGATTTCCTCCCTCGTCCTCTGGGTCGCCCCGGTTGCGATATCACCGCAGCAATCTCAAACAAACCGTTCGAGTTCACGGACGCCTCGTGTAACCGTTCGAAGACTTTCGCGGCGACTTCGGGAGTGCCTAAAAATGCGACTCGTTTCGTGCAGTAACAACAACAATTCCTTTTCCTCCTCGTCGTCATTTTCGTCGTCATTTTCGCAGCGGCGTGCGCAACGAAACGTCCAGCGGCGGCAGTCATGGCACTCATTTCTTTTGTTGTTGAACGACGAGTCTTTTTCTGTTGAATTTTTTTAAGAAGACAGACGAGACGTCAAAAGGCCTCAGAAAAGCCCCCGTTTCTTCTCTTCTTGCGCGACGACGAGAGACAGACGAGAGACTTTTGACGATGACGACGCGAAGAGCTTTAGTCGCAGTGAGGGAACTCGCGCGGAGACGCATCCTCGCGGGAACGACGACGACCGCGAGGAGTAGCTTCAGTTTTGCTGCTCGCAGCTTTAGTTCTTTCACTTCTTCTTCTTCGAATGTCTCGCCGAGAGGAGCGAGAACGATCGGGACGCACAACAACATTAACAACAACAACATGAACAACAACATGAACAACAACAAACAACCGTTTCATTCGACCTCAATCGCGCAGTGGAAGAATCACTCGAGAAACACGGAACGGTTGAATCCACCGGAGAGAGGTCCCGAGGCTCCGATGACTTCTTTTGAAGCCGGGAAAAAGCAGAAAGATTGGGGCAAAGCCGGAGGCGGGATGTCCCCTTTCACAAAGACGAGAGAGTTGAAAAAACGAAAGACGTACGAGAAGAGAGCAGGACACATGATGGAAACTTTAGAGAGAGAACGAATTACTGAGATGTTGAATGAAAGGGAAGGGGTGAAGATTAGCCCGTTTAGACCGGGAGATGTGGTGCAGTTGACCATGGAAGTTCCCGAAAATCGAAGACGGACGCAAAGGTTTACGGGGATATGCATAGCGAGGAAGAACCGAGGATTGGGGAGTTCGTTTACGTTGAGAACGATGCTTGGAAACGTCGGCGTAGAGAGAATGTTTCCCTTGTATTCGCCGAATATTAAGGAACTAGTAGTTGTTGAGCGTAAGAGAGTAAGAAGAGCGAAATTGTATTACTTGCGCGATAGACCGGCGAGATTCTCACGGGTGGGATAAGAAACTTGAATAGGAGAATTTAGATATATGTAGTTTATAGCATAACGTGTGTATGTATATTCAATATAGATATATTATATATATTTCAAAAACATTCAAAGACATCATTATCATCATAATAATGCAATTGATTAAAAATGCTCATAGATCGAGTCCTCCTGAGATTCTATTTTGACTTTTAGCCCCGTCGCTCGTTTATTAAATTGTTCGAAGAACGTGGCGGCTAATAAGCTGCGGCAAAAACGCTTGCTAAACTATCTCGATCGACTCTTTATCTTTTCAACTCCTTTCAATAACGTGTAATAATACTCAATTCGTTTATCTTCTTCTTCTTCTTCTCTTCGTACATAATGTATAATCAGCACACAACGAAGTCACAAGGCACATTGTTAGTAGTAGTTTTGGTTACTGCCAAACATATTGTGCTGTTGCTGCTGTTGTTGTTGTTGTTGCTGCTGGTGGTGGTGGTGGTGATGGTAGTGCTGTTGTTGCTGGTATTGTTGTTGTTGATGATGGTGGAAATATCCTTGCTGCTGATGTTGGCTCATTTGCTGGTTCAAAAAACCAATTTGCTGCTGCATCAACAAGTGTTGCTGGGCAAACGCCTGTTGAAGAGCGACTGCGGAACTGCCAGCAGCAGCACCAGACAAAGCGTTCGTCTGATGCTGTAAAAGATGCGTTTGCGCGCTCAGAAGCTGTTCCAATTGCCTTTGCCGTTGCGTTATTTGCCTCGGCGGCGGTTGAAATGAAAACTCAACGCCCTTAATCTTTTGCGAGCGTTGCACAAACTCGCCTCGCTTTTTCATCTCGCACAAAGCTCTGTACCGATCGACCGCGGCGTAAATTAACTCCGTGGCTTCCGCAATCGCGGCTGGATCGCCTTCCACGCAGAACACTCGCGTCGGTCTCGCAAAACCGCCGAAAAAATATTCCGCTGGTTGTGTCCACGATCGAATCGAGGCGCCCGTATGCTGCGTGATTTCGCGCACGGAAGCGCCGGCATTTCCAATCACAAAACCAGCCGCCAATAACGTCACTCTCACGCGAACTCCACCATTCTCGTCCGTCTCGGTCGACACAACAACCTGTTCTTGCTCCTCGACGCCTTGTCCAGGCATTCTCGGTCCACTCGGGCCTTGAACAACCGGTGTTATTGTCGCAGTCGACTTTGCAAGCTCTGAGGCAGATATCGCTCCTGCGGCAGAAGGAACGAAAGGTTTCCCTCCATTTAATATCGCGTCCACGTCAGATGTCAACGCGAAGGCATCCGTGGACGAGCTCGTCGATCCACCTTTTAAGGCAAAGCCAGCCGTGGATGGAAAGTGTTCGGTAGAGTTTCGTCTGCCGCCCGGACTCGTCATCGAATACACCGGCGGTATGGAGGGAAACGAGCCTCCACCTCCACCTCCACCTAAAGAGTTCCCATTCGAGGACGGTCCCCCGGATGACTCCGCTAATCCTCCTCCTCTGTGATGTTGTTGCTGACTTCCTCGATTAAACGAGTCCGTCTTGAACGGAGGCCGAGGTTGGATGATGTTCAATCCATCCGTTGGTGTTCGTATCTTCGACGAAGTTTTATTAAAATTTGCGGCGTTCATGCCTCCTCCGACTCTTCCTCTTCCTCGAGAGACGTCGTCGTCTTCTTCTTCTTCTTCTTCGAACAATTCCCCGACGATATCGATCGGAATAGCGTCGACTAAATCGCTCACCTCGATCTCTGGTAAGAGAATCGATGCATCCTCTTTTGCGTTTATCGTCGTCGACATCGTGATGATGTCTTCTTCTTCTCCTTCTTTTCCTTTGTCTCTCGTCAGCGTCTTCTTGCGAAAGGCACACCCGGCTTTTCGTTCACACAAAATTGAGCGTAAAAATCTCTCTCTTATTCTCTCTCTCTCTCTCTCTTATAAAAATAAATCAAAACGAGAGTTTTACGAGAAATTCCTGTTATACAAATACCGCCTCGTCGGCTCTCCCTCGCTTAATAGCGTTTCGTGGTTCGCACCAACACGTGTGTGTCAAAGCGAGAGAGAGTGCGCGTAATTTTTTGTCTTGTGGTGAATTAATCCTGTTTTGGGGACGCTTTTTTTTTCTTTTGCCTTTTTTTTTCGAAAGAGAAGAGAAAGAGAGATTCTCTTCTTTTCGAGGAGAGTGCAACCAACGACAACACAAATCATCTCGTTTGACGTTTCTCGTCCATCATCACACAGAGGAAGCCCCGGCGACAAGAAGGACGACTGATAACAAGGACAACGATACTAATAACGACGAGAAAAAGTTCTTTTTCGAATCATCAACATGGACTTGGAAGAGTTTCCACCCGGATCGGAGCTCGTCGTGAGCGCCATGCAAAAGTATTTACAGAAACTAAACAAACTGAACGCTTTGAACGAATGCGTACACAAATTGAATCCAGAAAAGCTGGAGGAAACGGCGAAGAAATATTCGCGATCGAAAAAGGATAAGAACGCGCCGGAGTGGAGGCCGTACGCGACGCCGTATTTACTTCGCGAACACTGGAGGTATCAAGTTTGTCAAAAGTTGAATATCGATAAGAAAGATTTACCGGAGGAGGTTACGGAGGCGTTGAGAGCGTATTTGTTTCCGAGCGCGTTGGATACGCAAAGAGCGAACCATCGAGCGTGGCTGGTGAAAGTGCCAAACTTTGTCGATCGCGCGTGGAAAAGTTTCAGCGATAGAAGGAGTAAAGCAGACAACGAGAACGATGAAGATGGGATGGATATTGATGCGGAATTGAACGATAACGACGAGCTCGGGAAAGTAAGAGTGGTGATCGATCCTTTCGACAAAGAAAACAAAGAAGCGTTTGCGGTGACGCTAAATGCAGCCGTCAACGAAGACGAAGAGCACGAAATACCAGTAAAATATATCATGACGGAGAATATAGAAGCGCCAGAAATTCACGTGTTTTCGGAGACTCGCGAAGGTACCGCGGCGGCGACGTCGGCGATGGACGTCAACGAGTTCATCGTCGAAGCGAAAGTTCATAAAAAATTAGACATGCGACCAAAAGATGCCTCCGATGCAGCCTACGCTCGGGTTTCGAAAAATAGATTAGAAAAAGCGCAATCTAAATCGAGGTTTGTTCAATCCGTCGTCGGAGCGGACGCGGCGAGAATAGCTCCGTTGCCGAAACGTTCAAATTTAGTTCGATTAGCCGACGGCGGCGTGACGAAACCAAAAGCAGAAAAAATGGAAAAAGCACAATTGACGGACAAATTGTTTGGTCTATTCGAGAGGCGAACTTTCTGGAGCTTAAAACAGTTATTAGAAGAAACTAAGCAACCGGCCATGCACTTGAGAGAGACCGTGCAGGAGATTGCGAATTTAGCCAGGCGAGGTCCAAACAACGGCATGTACTCTTTGAAAGACATATACAGACAGCAAAACAAACCCGCCGAGACTTAGAACAATACAAAAGAGAAGGAATTGCAATACACAGATTATACTTTAGAATATAAACAAGAGCGAAGAAACACTAGCTAGCACGTTAAGATTCGAGCGTATTGTACAGCCGCAAACGCCTGTGAAAATGGGTGCCAGAATCCGTGGTAAAGCGATAGAAAAATTTTATCACGAGGAGTAGTATCGGTTCGTGTTTCTTTCATCGTAAAGGTGACGGCTTCGTTCGTAAACTTAGCGGTTACATTTATGGCTTCTCCAGCGATGCAACTCTTCTTTGGAAGTGTTGTAGTTGTCAAGAAACCACCATCCGTCGCGTTCATGTTAATCGTATCGCCTGGAAGCGTTGCGTTTGTCCAACAAAGAGCTCTCGTTTCTTTCTCAACTGGGACTGGTAGATACTTTTCCGAATACGTCTCGTTAAACTTGTATACCACGTTCATATCGAGCAGAATTTCAATTTGAAGAACACCTGATACAGAGGATACGTTCTCAAACTCGAACACGATTTCTTGTCTCGCGTCTTGATCGTACTTTCTTTCAGACACTCGTAGTTTCAAAGAAGACAAGTTTTGGTTCGAACATTTCGCTGGTGCGCTGAGGCGCACAGGTTTCCAACCAACTTCACTCGTATCGTTAAAAGAATGAAATGCACCTATGACGCGGAATAGCTCCCGTCTGCTCAAACGAATCTGCTCGATATAATATAGCAGCGAACTTGACATTTCTCTGAAAGCTGCCATGTTATCCGGTATCTTTGCCATCTGTCTCAATTCTAACATGCCAATCGCTACATCGTCGTTCTTGCTATTGTTATTGATGTTGAGAACGTCGTTCAACTCTTTCTTCTGTTCTTCAGCGAAAAAGAGGATGACTTGATCATTCAAACGTTTTTCTAAGAGCTCCTCAAGCGTTTGCACGAAACGAGAATACATATCTTTCGATCGCAAAAATACGACATCCATATTTCCTTCGAGACAATAGAGCATCTGAAATCGATCGATATACGCATCCTTACCGCCATGATGACATTTCTGAAACGCATCGTCCGGATCCCAGCTATGTAGTCCCCAATACGGAGTCTGTTGATTTTCGTTAGAAGAATAGAAGTAAATTTCATCCACGTAGTCGCCCATTTTTACGAGAGAGTTAAAAGCAATCCATGTGATGTACGCGTCGATATTCATGCACTTTCTCAATAAAGCATAGCAGTTCATATCATCGCACGTCTTGGCGACTCGAGCAATCTCGTCGTATTCATTTCTTTTTATAGCGCGATCAAACTCTGAATGTTTTGGATACTTTACATCTGGCGCGCCGAGTCCCGGCCGAGTTTGTCGAACGGGATCTAAACGTCTCCGCACGACTGCACTAATTCGAGCTTTGACGTCTTCTCTTTTTACGACTGGATTTTCGACTAAAAGATACAAGCCTTCGCTCTCTCTCACGTCGTTTGTTTCCACGAATAGACGAACATATCGAAACTCGAGATCCTCGAAGAGCCCAAGATGGCGCAAGAGAGAGTACATCAACCACGACTTTACGTATCTATCGTCGTAACAGAGCGAAATTAACAGAAACTGATCGCTTTCAGCGGCTGAGCCCAATTTCATTGTTTTCCCACCGTCGAGATTGATCTTCATCGATTTTCTTCGCTCACAATCACGAAAGGTGGAGGTACCGTGAAATTTTGCGAAAGCTTTTCGCTCCTCGTAAACTTCACCGTGCTTTGCATTTTCAAATTGAACGGTGAGCGGAAACTTCTTTTTCGCAGCTATTCTTTCATCGTAAGTTCCTTTTCTAAAGCTTCTTTTCCCTTCAAATTCGTTACGTTGCGTGAAATCCATCTTAAGCGTTATGGTATCAAAGTATGGATAAGGGCCGCTCAACACGTCTTCTATGCGACAGTGTTTGTTTCTCTTTTTGAAACTCATCGATATCACGTCATTTTTACGATCAACATCAGGAACGGCGGGGGATATTTTCAATTCAGTATTCTTCTTCTCGAACAGATGGTGATCGAGTTGTTCGTCTGAAACGTCGCACGACGCGGCAACGTGCGTCTCTTCGCGTCTTTTTTTTACAAATTTTCCAAACCACTGAGCAAAATTATCTTCCTCTACTTTATTGTCTCCATTGATGAACAAGGAACTGACGAAAATAGTAGCTGATGATGATTCTGCTTTGATGAGTGTTCTCGCGTTCTCCACGAACATTCTATTTTCAATCGTATCTTCATCGAGCGCGAAGATGACGTCGTGATGGAGACGAACTTTCAAACCGTCTGGCGGCATCGACTCGAGTGCTCTTCTCAACGAAAACAAACGAAATGGAACATCCGGTGATATCGATGAATGATTGAGAAGAGTATATTCTTTCAGTCGCTGCAAAACGTGAACTTTGTTGTTCGACGTGTAGTCGACGACCAACTCGGGGGTAAGTTTCAACGCGAAGATGGCTATCTTCTCCGAATCCGGGATATCTTTCGACCAGATCAATCGTGCCAGACCAGAAACCATACTTTGAGTTAAAATTCCATCGCTGGGTGCTAAAACAATCGTCGTCGTGCCCGAGTAGAAGGAAGGAAGAGGAGAAGAAGATGGTTTCGTCGCGATAACTTTGGTGCTTTCCAAGATAATCTTTTTCTCCTCCTCTTCTTTTTCCTTTTGGAAGGAGAGTTCCACTGCGGTATTCTTACCAGCAGCGTTCTCTCCCTCGTCGCTCTGTTCTTTTTCCGGAGAGGAGTAAAAGATTCTTAGACCGCCGTTTGGCCACTTCTCAGCGCGGAGAATGGTGAATGGCGAGGACGTCTCCTCGTTTTTTTCTTTCGCCGTTGGTGAGGACGAGGGAACAAGAGCAAAAGCACTCGTCGCAAAAAGGAGAGAGAGAAGAAACCAAAACCCACCGCGCAGGCCCCGGCGCGTAAAAGAAAAACTTCCTCCTACCGCGTCCTTTTGGTCGTCTCTTCGTCGAGTGTTCCTTTTCTTTCGGCGCATTTGTTAAAGGTGTTGTTGTTGTTGGTGTTGTTGTTTTTGGTGGTGGTGGTGGTGTGCCTTTTTTGTTTCGCCCCTCGTTTTTAAAACTCCTTTCTTCTCCCTCGTATTTTTGAGAGGAAACAATAATATTCATAAGCCCAGGAGCCCACACTATCCACTTCTCTGTTCCAATCTCTTTTTTCAGCCTTGCTGGCACAACTCGGGTGGTTATAATTTTTTTGTTGTTTGCAAATAACCCATCATCTCCCAAACAATCCACAAAAAAAGAGAAAAAGCGAGCGCGCGCGCCGTCGAGTGTAAGCGAAGCGAAGCGAAATTGATCCGGAATTCCTCACGAGAGAATTTCATTCACACACAAATTGAATTTGATATACACGCAACACGTACATATCAAAGCGGTAGTTTTCTTTTCTCCCGTGTACACTTTATTATATTTGGATTTTACGCCTATTTGGTGAAAAAGCAAATTTAAGAGCGACGTAGGCTGAAAATGGCGTCCCAGGCTATGTCGCAGGTGATGCAGACGAAGGTTTTCGGTGCCAAAAAGGTAGGATATTACACCATTGATATTGTTTTGCGTTTGGTTGGATAGAATTTGCTTCACTTGCGACTCGCGAGTTAAACCGCCTAGAGCGCATTTCGAACTATTAATCGACGTGTTCGCGTAAGAACGAGTTTTCCCTCCTCTGTGGGAGAGGGAAAAAGCGGAGTCTCGATTTCTACATTTCTTTTAACACAGATACTGATGATTACTTTCGCTTTTCTCCACCTTTAAACTTTAACAGAACATTGCCAACAGAAGTAATGTGAGATCGTCGGCTCCTACTCGCAAGGTGGCGTTGAGATCGACTAAGATTTTTGCCCAAAAAGCGATGGATTTCGGTGCTCTCAGAGGAGAGTACCAACCGTACGAAGGCGGCGCGGTGGATTTGAATCAAATCTTGGAAGAAAGAGATGCGTGCGGCGTCGGGGTGATCGCGTCGTTGAAAGGTGAAAGAACCCACAAATGTGTCGATGATTCCTTGTCTGCTTTAGGTTGCATGGAACACAGAGGCGCGTGCTCTGCGGACAACGACTCCGGCGACGGCGCCGGCATCATGACGCAAATCCCTTGGCAGATGTTATCCAAATGGTGTGCTGCGAACGGTATTTCTGGCTTTTCCGAAGAATCTTCCGCTGTTTCCATGACCTTCTTGCCGACCGATAAGGGCAAAAGAACCAAGGCGAAGGCGGAGCTTGAGAAAGCCATCGCGGCTGAAGGTTTGAAAGTTCTCGGCTGGAGAGACGTGCCGACGAAGAATGATATCGTCGGCCCGATGGCTAAGATCACGCAACCGGCGATTGAGCAATGCTTGATCGATGGTGCTGGCGCGACTGGGGACGAATTAGAGCGCAAGCTTTACTTTGCCCGGAAAAACGCCGAAAAAGTGCGCCTCGGGAACATGGCTGACTTGGAAGACATGTACGTGTGCACCATGTCCTGCAGAACAATCGTGTATAAAGGTATGTTGAGATCTGCTGTTGTCGGACAATTTTTCCTCGATTTGCAAGATAAGGACTACGTGTCGTCGTTCTCCATCTATCACAGACGTTTCTCCACGAATACCACGCCGAAGTGGCCGTTGGCGCAACCGATGAGATTTTTGGGTCACAACGGTGAAATCAACACGTTGCAAGGTAACTTGAACTGGATGGCTTCCAACGAAGCAAAGATGACCAACGCTATATGGGGAGGCAGAGAGCAAGAGTTCCGTCCGTTGTGTGACCCGGCGGCTTCTGATTCCGCGAACCTTGACAGAGTCGCGGAACTCTTGGTTAAAACTGGCCGCGAGCCGGAAGAGACTATGATGTTGCTCGTTCCGGAAGCGTTCAGAAATCACCCGGATTTGGAAGCGACCGTTCCGGAAGCGAAGAACTTCTACCAGTACTACTCTGGTATCATGGAAGCTTGGGACGGCCCAGCTTTATTGGTCTTCTCTGACGGTAAGAAAGTTGGCTGCCGCTTAGACAGAAACGGTTTGAGACCCGCGAGATTCTGGCAAACTTCGGATGATTACATTTATGTCGCGTCTGAGGTTGGCGTTTTGAACGATATCATGTCCAACGCGCCGAACGTTGTTAAGAAAGGACGTTTGGGTCCGGGTACGATGATCTGCGTCGACTTGGAAAACGGCACGTTCAAAGAGAACGAAGAAATTTCCAAGGAAGTTTCCTCGACGCGCCCGTATGGCAAATGGTTGAACAACATTCACCGCTTGAAATCGTGCCCGCCATTGCCGGAGCCGACGATGGACGACGTTTCCTTCATCGAGTCCCAAGCCAGAGCTGGTTACGCTTCCGAAGATGTTTCCATGATTGTTGAATCCATGGCGCAAGAAGGCATCGAGCCGACGTGGTCGATGGGTGACGACACTCCGGTTCCGGTCATCTCTTCGAGACCGCGCTTGCTCTACGACTACTTCAAACAAAGATTTGCCCAAGTTACTAATCCGGCGATCGATCCATTGAGAGAGGGTTTGGTTATGTCTTTGGAGACTACTTTGGGCGCCAAGGGGAACTTGTTGGACGTCTCCTCGGACGACGCGCCGGCAGTTTCTTTGTCGAGTCCGTTCTTGTTTGATTCGGATTTGACCGTCATCCAAAACCACCCGCATTTGAAGACGGCGACGATCAAAGCGCGATACACCAACGGCGCCGGTGGTTTGAAGGCTGGTTTGGACAAGTTGTGCCAAGAATGTGCCGAAGCCGTCCAAAAAGGCTCTGAGTGCATCGTCATCACCGATAAGCCTGACGAGGGTCCGGATTCTCCAGCGATTCCGTCGCTTTTGGCTGTTGGTGCGGTTCACCACCACTTGATTAAGGTTGGTTTGCGCTCGAAGGCGTCGATCGTCGTTGAGTCCGCGTCGGCGTTTTCCACACACCACTTTGCGGTGTTGATTGGTTACGGTGCCTCGGCTGTGTGCCCGTGGTTGGCTTTGGAAACTGCGAGAAAGTGGAGATCTTCCACCAAAGTTGAAAAGCAAATGAGCACCGGTAAACTCCCGCTCATGTCGCAACAGGACGTTCAAAGAAACTTGAAGAACGCCATCAACAAGGGCTTGAAGAAGATTCTTTCGAAGATGGGTATCTCTCTCATCACGTCGTACCACGGTGCGCAAATCTTTGAGGCGTACGGTATTGGACCAGAGCTCATCGACGTCGCCTTTAAAGGCACGGTTTCCAGAATTGGTGGTTTGACTTTGGACGAACTCGCCGCGGAAACGAAAATGTTTGTCGACTCTGCGTTCCCAGGTGAATCGGAAACCATGGACAAGCTCAAGATTTCTGGCATGTACCAAGTCAAGCCAAATGGCGAATACCACGGTAACAACCAAGAAATGTCCAAGCTCTTGCACAAAGCCATTGGTTTAGGTGGCGATGCCCCGGATGCCGAATCCTACAAGTTATACGAAGAACACCGCAACACGCGTCCGGCTACTTGCTTGAGAGATCGTCTCGACATTAAATCCGACCGTAAGCCGATCGATATCTCCGAGGTTGAATCCGCTGCGGACATCGCTTCTCGATTTTGCACCGGTGGCATGTCTTTGGGCGCCATTTCTCAAGAGTGCCACGAAGCGATTGCGGTCGCCATGAACAGAATCGGTGGTAAGTCCAACTCTGGCGAAGGTGGTGAAGATCCGAAGCGATTTATCCCGATCTCGGACGCCAAGTCGGACGGTTCGACAGACTCGTTCCCGTACTTGAGAGGTTTGAAGAACGGTGACGTCGCGTCATCTGCCATCAAGCAAGTCGCCTCTGGTCGATTTGGTGTCACGACTTCGTTTTTGATGTCCTCGAACCAACACGAAATCAAGGTTGCGCAAGGTGCTAAACCGGGAGAAGGCGGGCAGTTGCCAGGGAAAAAAGTTTCGCCGTATATTGCCTGGTTGAGAAAATCCAAGGCCGGTGTGCCGTTGATTTCTCCGCCTCCGCACCACGACATTTACTCCATCGAGGATTTAGCGCAGCTTATTTTTGACTTGCACGCGGTCAATCCGGAAGCAAAGGTTTCCGTGAAACTCGTCGGTCAAGCGGGTATCGGAACTGTAGCGTCTGGCGTTGCCAAGGCAAATGCCGATATCATCCAAATTTCGGGTGGTGACGGTGGTACAGGTGCTTCTCCGTTGTCTTCTATCAAGCACTGCGGTGGCCCAGTCGAGCTTGGTCTCGTTGAATCTCACAGAACGTTGGTTGAGAACGGTTTGAGAGAGCGCGTTGTTTTGAGAGCAGATGGCGGTTGCCGATCTGGGCTCGATGTCATGCAATGGGCGTTGATGGGTGCGGATGAATTTGGCTTTGGTACCGTTGCTATGATTGCAACCGGTTGCGTCATGGCGAGAATTTGCCACACGAACAACTGCCCGGTTGGCGTTGCGACCCAAAGAGAAGAATTGAGAGCGAGATTCCCGGGCGCGCCGAGTGATTTGGTGAACTTTTTCATCTTTGCGGCTGAAGAAGTGCGCGTCATCCTCGCCGAAATGGGCTACAAGTCTCTCGACGAAGTCATTGGCAGAAACGATTTGCTTAAACAAAAAGAACAAAATGATCCGAAGACGAACCACTTGGACTTGTCTCTCTTGACTACTTCCTCCGGAAAGGCTGGTTCGTCCAAGGCGAGAATCAACCAAAAAGTCCACGATGACGGCGAATTGCTCGATGATATTTTGCTCGCCGATGCCGGCGTCAAGAAATGCATCGAAACGCAAGGTACGCACACGGTTTCGTCCAAGATTGTCAACGTAGACCGCGCCGCTATGGCGAGAATCGCTGGTAACATTGCTTCCAAGTACGGCGATGATGGGTTCAAGGGCAAGTTGACGATCAAGTTAGAAGGCGCTGGTGGTCAATCCTTCGGTGCGTTTGTCGTCGGTGGCATGGACGTCCAACTTGTCGGTGAAGCGAACGATTACGTTTGCAAGTCGATCAGTGGTGGTACCGTGTCGATTATGCCGCCGCCAGGTGCTGGATTCAAGGCTGAAGATTCCACCATTGCCGGTAACACCTGCTTGTATGGTGCTACGGGCGGTAAGATCTTCATCAATGGTAGAGCTGGCGAACGATTTGCCGTGAGAAATTCCTTGGGGCAAACTGTCGTTGAAGGATGCGGCGATCACGCTTGCGAGTACATGACTGGCGGTGTGGTTGTCTGCTTAGGTAGAGTTGGTAGAAACGTTGGCGCCGGCATGACTGGTGGCATCGGTTATTTTCTCGACGAAGACAACACGTTTGAGTCGAAGGTGAACGGTGAGATCGTCGTCATGCAACGCATTTCCACCGAAGCTGGTGAGAAGCAATGCAAAGACTTGATCTCTGAACACGTTGAGAAGACGGGTTCCCCGAAGGGCAAGGCCATCTTAGCGGATTGGGCGAACATGAAGGAGCAATTCTGGCAAATCGTTCCGCCGTCTGAGGCGCAAACGCCGGAAGCCTGCAACGCGGAAGTCGGTGCCGTTCAAGTCGCCAGATAAGCAGCAGCATAATCAATTCCTATTGGCCATGAATACTATATACTAAGAACAATTGAAATAAAATAAACAAATCCATCAAAACAAAAACTCTATATGTATATCTTTCTCCGTTTTCCTCTCTTCGTTTCTTTTCGTTTTCACGGGTGTTGGTGTATCTCTCTTTCTCACTTGCGCGCATATTTTTGGTTATTTATTCACATAAATAATCTTATTTTTATCATTCTCATTGTTTGTTACACATTCAAAGGGCTCTCCGCTTTGTACGCCACCGCAGCCTCCACCGAATGCACTTTCGTCGAGAAGCTTCGTAACTTGACGGTCTCGGCGTTGCGGATAAATCTCGGGTCGCTCTCCTCCCATTCTTGCGGCGTCTCTGAATCCTTATTCGTGTACACGATCAAATCAAACGAACACTCATCTTCCAGTAACGGTAAGAACGTCACCGATGCCGCTATTTGACGCATAATCGCCGCTATTTCGTTCGTGATGTCCTGTTTCGATTTTTCGTATTTTTTGTTCTTTTCTCCTCCTTTTCCTCCTTCTGTTGGTTTCACGTTTTCCTCGTTTTCTTCCAATCCAATCTCCGAATCCGTTTCTATATCAAACACCCATCTCTCCACGGTCTCTCTCGTTCTCACCGAACTGATCACCAAAACTAACTTCTCCAATTTCTTCTCGATCAGCCACTCGTTGATTTGATCTAAAACCGACACCAGATAGTTTTTAATCTCCTCGTCCGAACTCACGAGCATGCCTAAACCGTATTTTTTCTTCACCTCGAACGTGGACGGTGGGTATAAACCTCGCTGGTATAAGATGGAATTGACCGCGTAGCCGAAAAATTCAGTCACGATTTCCGTGCTCCCGCGTAAGGTGATGTTTTGCGAGAGCTTTGGAATCTGCATCTGTGTTTGTTGTTGCTGCATTGTTGCGCAGAGTGATGCTAATAAATGCGGATTTTTGAACTTTTTTTCTCCCTTGCTTGTTTCCCCTCATTTCGATTGAAGAGAGAAAATGAGACATGAGAGAAAGGATGATGATGATGATGACCGTAAGAAGTGCGATGACAAAACTCACATCATCGTCGTCGACTACTACTACTACTAATAATAATACTAAGAGAACGATGATGTGGTGCCTTTCCTCTCGTCCTTCGCTCGTCCTCCAACGACGGCGGTTCAAGTTGGAAACGACGACGACGCGTTGGGATGATGCTGATATTGACGATGAATGTGAGAAGCACAACAGGGCAGAAACTATCGTCAATTACGCTCTGGAAAGTGGGAAAGACGTCGTCGTCGCCGACGTCGGGTGCGGTCACGGACAAATGTCTCTCTTGTTGCACTCTCGAGGCGTGAAGAGAGTCATCGGCATAGATAAGAGCCAAAACGAAGTGAACTACGCGAACGAGTGTTTACGGAGTTTTCGGAGGAAGAGTACGAGTGCGAGCGAGAGTGGTGAGAGTGGTGACGATGATGACGATGAACATCAGAAAACAAAGAACAAAATAGAATTTCGCATCGGGGATGGGTTGGAGAGCGTGACGGAAGAGAACGTAGACGTGGTCATTTTCGCCGGGATGGGGACGAAACTCATTCGAAAGCTACTCTCTCGCGGGAGAAGCGTGGAAACGAGCAGCAGCGTTCGTACTTTAGTGATAAATCCACCCGCGGGTGAGTTAGTCGAATTTCGCGAGTGGTTGTGGCAAAATAAATGGTGCATAGAGAAGGAGTCTTTGATTATAGAGAACGCGAACGCGCACGTTGTCATGAAGTGCACGAAAAAGACAGGCGAAGAGAAGACGCTTTCGGTGCTCGATTTATGGCTGGGGAAGTTACAAGAAGAGAAAAAGAGCTCAAACGTTAAAGCGTACGCAATCAACCGCCGAGAGTACGCGAAAGAACGAATGGGCGTACTCGAAGGGCTCCAAAGCGAAGGACGACTTCGAGACGAACGAGAGCTCGAACGGTATAGAAACGCGTACGTCGCGCTCGCGAGCTGGTTGGAAGAAGAAAAGACGTAGATAAAACGAATAGATACTCGTAGACTTTATAGATTTTATTATAGATTTTATACATTCGCTAAAGTGCTTGTGTTATACAACAATTGAAAAGAAACCGTTTTTCACGGTCTCTCTTTCTCTTCTTCTTTGCTAAAATACATCTCTGTTGGGATCGCCGAAAGGACTGCCTCCTCCCGGTCCGCCGTTTCGGTTATTTCCGTTGGTGTTATTCATCATCGCCTCTCTCAAGTGCACGCCTAGCGAATAATTATTCCTCTGTGCCGTCGCTAATTGCTCTTCGTACGATTGACACATGCTTTGCAGCTCCGCAACTTGTCTTTTCAGCGTCTGCGCGTCGCCGCTTTGCTTCAATCGTGCGTTTTGAATAGTCACCGCCCTTTTGAGAAGTTCGTTCTGTTTTCGGATCCTTTTGATTTCTATCTCAGCTTGTTCCAGCGTGGATTCCTCGAACGCTCTCAAAACATTCGTCGCCCGATGCTCCGCGTCGTTCACGCTCGAAGCGCTTTGCATTTCTCGGACTAAAGCGGAAACCCACTCGCCGGCGTCTAAGCTCGTCTTGTTGTTACTTCTAAACGCGTCGTTCGCGTTATTCGTGTTATTCGCGCTACGGTGATGATGCTGCGCCCCATTTCCAGACGTCGCTGGCGTCGTTCTGTCTGCCCCATCTGGAATCCTAGCCGTTTCGTACGACAATCTTTGCGGCGATGTCAAATCCTCCTGCGACGTCTTCAACGCCAAATCCCTCGCCTCGGCGACGACCTCGGACTCGCCCCCGTTCGTGTCGTGCGTAGAGCACGCCGCGCCGCCGTATTGGTACTGACTGACAGTTGGTGTGTTTCCACCACCACTCGTCGTCGTTTGTAAGCTCGAAAGTTCCACGATCGCATCGTCGATGGACAAACACTCCTCTAATATTCGCGCGACGGTTGGTTCTAAACTTCTGGGTAAGAGATCTATAAATCTCGCCAAGTCTCCCAGTTGTGAGTGGGACATTTCAAACCCTCTGACGTCGATCAATCGTCGAGCGTACGCGTCCCCGGTTCGTAACCGTTTAAATCCACCGACTCTTTGCATGGAAGAGGAGGTGGACATGTTCGTTCCTCTTTGTTGTTGTTCGTTCGTATTCGTATTCGTAGTATTCTCGTTCGCATTCGTTGGACAATTATTTTTCTCTTCGTGACGATAATAATTTTCCAAATCCTCGCACTCTCCAAACTCTCTCTTTCTCACTTTTCCTTGTCCTTCTCTTCCTCCGATGGTATTGTTCTCCGCGAGTTTGTTGTTGGTGTTGGTGTTGTTGTTCTCCCCGACCGTCGCCATGATCTTTTTAGTGTTTTTTCTCTTTTACACTCTCTCTTTCTCGGTCGTCGTGTGAAGATTGATGACACGAGCAAAAGCAAAGGAGACTCTCGCTAGTATGATTTAGACAAAAAAGGGCAGAAAAAACAAAAAAACAAAAAATGAGAGAAAAGAGATGCGTTTTCTCTGTCCCACCTTTTTTACTCCTCTTTCTCTTTGTGGTGTCGTGTCCATCGAAATTCGGCAGAAAACGAGCACACGCGACACGCGAATAAAAAATGTTCTCCGCATCCACGTCTCTCAGAACCGCGCAGGTCGCGAATTTCGTCGGAACTCCGGCGAAATCACGCAGTACCAAGGTATGTTCCTCTCGTTGCCTTTCGCGCGGAAAGTGTTGATTTTTTTTCTTTTCTTGTTTTTTTGTTTGTTCAAGCGAAAAGGAGTCAAATTTGGTGGCCAAGTGGAGTGCGTGGTTCATTCGTCGTTTACGTCGCGCGTAGAAGAGATGGACGCGAGATGGACGAACCGTTCGTTTCTGTCCAGAAATATATTCGTCGAGAAAATGTGTGCGAAGAAAGAGATACTTTCGCGCCTCTCTCGCTTCGCGAAGCGGGTTTCCCACGGCGCGCGCGAGAGACCAAAGGCTTTGGCTGGAAAGGAAAAAAGCGCGTAAAAACCTCAAAACGGGGCTGTTTTCTCGTTTTCGCTTATCCATTTCTTCTCTCACAAAAAAAACAAATTTCTCACCAAATTCTCTCTTATGTGTACTCCTTTAAACACAGATTGCAAAGTCCACGGTGTGCATGGCTGAAAACCAAGACTTAGGTAAAAAAGTGAAACGAGTGAAAGGCGAAAAGGCAGTGCAACCAGAATTTTACCAAGAGGCGAAGGTTGTGTGCAACGGACAAGAGGTGATGACCGTCGGCGGTACCCAAGCGGAATACGTCGTGGATATTTGGTCTGGAAACCACCCGTTTTTCCAAGGGAAGAAAGGGGCGATCATGACGGATGTCGGTCAAGTCACTCGATTCGGGGACAAATATGGCGATTTGGGTGATTTGTCGTTCGTTGAAACCATGGATGGTAAGAGCGAAGCGGGTGAAGCGAAGACCATCACGAGAGGAAAGTCGCAAAAGAAGAATTAAAAGAAAGACAACAATATATAAAGTAGGAAATTTCTTTTAGCTCATTCCCTTCCTTTGGTGGTGGAACATTAGACTTAATACACACATTTGTAATTTAGAAGAAGAAGAAGAAGAAGAAGATAAGATACTTGGTATATGTGAATATGATTATTTTGCTATGGTATTTTTATAATAGTTGTACTTTTTACTTTGGAGCGGTGTACATCGTATCAGTCCAATCTTTAGTCTCGAGAACACCAGCGGCTCTACCGTGCGCACCCGTAGCCCACTCGTCTGAAGTCGGTTCGTCGTGCGTCAACGGCTTTCCGTGCTCTTTCTTCTCGTGTTTAGCAGCAGTAGGAGCCGTCTTTTCCTTATTATCTGAGAGACGTAATATGGTGAGCGTTCTTCTTCTCAACAACCAAAACAACAAGAACAAGAACAAGAACAAACGAACAAACCGAAAAAATTTTACGCACCGTCTCCTTTAACAGATAATTTCTTCATGTCGTCCGCGACTTGTTGACCTGTGGCGTCTGGTTTCATCATCGGAAACAACAAAACTTCCTTGATGGTGTTGTGGTCGGCGAGCATCATCGTCAATCGATCGATGCCCAATCCCCAACCGCCCGTCGGCGGCAAACCGTACTCCAAACTCGTCACAAACATTTCGTCGATAAGCATCGCCTCGTCATCACCGGACGATTTGGCTTTCGCTTGTTCCGCAAATCGGTCTCTTTGATCGATCGGGTCGTTCAACTCCGTGTACGCGTTGCACAACTCTCTCTTGTTCACGAAAAGTTCGAAGCGTTCCGTCATGCCCGGGAGAGATCTGTGGTATTTCGCCAACGGCGACATGATTTGCGGGTGATCGCAAATAAAGCCCGGGTTCACCAATTGCTCCTCCAAATAATCACCGACGAGTTTATCGAGCATGCGTGCCGTGGTATGCGGCAACGGCAAGTCCGTGATGTCCAAATCTTTCAAAGTTTTTTTCAAGAAATCTTCGCACTCTTGAGAGCCAAAGCCTTCCTCCGGGAACTTGATGTTCAAAGCTTCCTCCAAACCAGAAACCATCGAAATGCGTCTAAACGGTGGCGTAAAATCGATCGTCACCGGTTCCTCTTCCGGTCCGTTCGCGTGGTATTGAATGACATAGGATCCTGTCAAGTCCTTAACCATTCCACTAATGATTTCTTCCGTCATCCTCATCAAATCGTCGTAATCAGCGTACGCTTGGTAAAATTCGCAGGTCGTAAATTCCGGGTTGTGCGTCATGTCAATGCCTTCGTTTCTGAATTGACGACCGATTTCATACACGCGCTCCATACCACCGACGACTAATTCTTTTAAGTACAATTCCGGAGCGATGCGCATAAACAACGTCATGTTCAAATCGTTGTGGTGCGTAATAAACGGCTTCGCCGTGGCGCCGCCGGCGATCATGTTCATCATCGGCGTTTCCACTTCAACAAAATCTCTGTCGTCCAAGTACTTTCTCACGTAGCGAATGATATTAGATCGCATGATGAACGTATCGCGAACGTTGTTGTTCATGATTAAATCCAAAAAGCGCATGCGGTATCTCGTCTCTTGATCCTTCAACCCGGAACCTTCCGTTCTTGGAAGCATGTGCAAGCACGGCGTCAAAATTTGCGTAAACGACGGAAACAACGATAACTGCCCTTTTCTCGTCTTCCCTGGTTTTCCTCTCACCCCGACAATATCACCTCTTCTCGTTCTCTCGTGCGTCGCCTTAAAGTCTTCCAAACTTTCCGCCGCTTGCGCCTCCGCAGTCACTTGCACCTTCAATCCTTCCGCGCACAAATCGTAAAAGATCAACGAGTTCCCGCTCGCTCTCTTGTTCATAATTCTCCCGGCCAAACTGACTTCTTCGTCCAACTGTTCGCCATCCTTCGTGGCAGATTCGTATTTCGCGATGAAGTCTTTCAATTGCAAAGAGACGTGAAACTTGTGCGGGTACGGATGCCCGCCCGCTTTCTTCTGCGCGAGGACTTGCTTGATTCTATTCTCCGTGTATTGCGTCGGGTCTAAATCAGCCTCGGAATCTTCCGCGGATTTCGTCTTCGTCGGTTGATTCTTTTCTTTCTCCGCCTGTGTGAATAAGAGAGAGAAAAATGATGTTCATTTTATTCTAAGTCAGTACTTCTTCTTTCCAACAACAACAACCATATGGCGCAAAACAGAGAAAACAAAAGAAGTTTTTATAAATCGGTCGCAGCAAGGAGGACAAAAAAGAGGAGAGCGTTTTTTGAAAAAAAAACAAAGAAGGGCTTCAACGCTCTCATCTTTGAATTTGATGAAAGAGCTCTCAAAAGCTTCTCAGTAATCGCACCTTGGCGGCAGCTTTTGCGGCTTTTTCTTCGTCCGCTTTTTGTCTCTTGAGCATTTTTTTGTACTCGCTAAAGTTTTGTGTGTGTTTTTGTATGCGAGAGAGAAGAAGAAGGTGAGTATTCCTAAAACGGATGTGTAAAAATCCAAAGCGGTGATGATGATGATGATGATGATGATGACGATGATGATGACAACGACAACAAGAAACGCAATATACGTACCTCTTGGAGAGCTTTTGCCCGGGAAACTCCGGGTACTCCTTGAGTTCAGGCGCTGGTGCGGCTGCGTCAGCCATTATTACGAATTAATAATAGATAGTATTATATTAAGACAAAACGTGTGCGTGTTTTGAAGAAGAGGAAGGAACTGTTCTTTTTCTCTTTTTGCTGCGTAAAATGAGACAAAACTGATGACTGTAAGCAGTCCAACACGTACAAGCTCTTTCTCAGCGGGAGCAGCAGCAGCAGCTTTAGGGAGGAGATAAAGTAAAAGTAAGATACCTGGAAGAGGACGCTATTATTATTATTATTATTATTATTATTATCTCTTTAATAAAGTTACATCGGGTGGCTAGAGCACTACGGAGGAGTGCGTTATAATAATAATAATATAATCAATGAGTATCTCAACGCACGGGTTCGAAGATCTCCTTGTCCGGGATGTTGTTCTCCTTGGACGCGTCTTCGTCTTCGTCGTCTTCGTATTCTTTGAAATCGGGTTGCCCAGTACTCGTCAACATTCTGTGCCACATCCTTCCTTTCGGGTCGACCAATCGCTCTTTCTCGATAATCATCGGGATGGGAAGGTATACGCAGTGCGTGTTTACGTAACCGATGGTGATTCCGGTAAAGCCGGCAAACGCGCCGTGGACTGCGTTTTGACCCAAGACGTTACACATGATCGCATCGTGCGCGTTGGCGACGCAACCGCGAACCATGTACGTTGGATCGATATATTTTACGTCGCATTTCGTTTCTTTTTTGATTTCTTTGCACAACCACGGTCCAATATCACCAAGGAGAGGGTTTCCGCCTGCGTCCGTGCCCGAGACTTTTACGAACTCTTGCCCGGCGCCTTCCGCGATGACGAGGACGCAGTGGCCTTGCTCGTCTAAAAGATCCTTCACGTGCTCGATGACGCCGTTTTCTCCGTGGACGTCAAAGTCCACCTCTGGAATCAAACAAATATCTACATCACCGGAGGCTAAAGTGGCGTACATGGAAATAAATCCAGATTGTCTGCCCATGAGTTTCACGACGCCAACCCCTCTCAGCGCAGATTGCGCTTCAATCGTAGCCGCTTGAATAGCTTTTTGCGCCTCTTCAACCGCGGTATCGAAACCGAAGGTTTTATCCAAAAGTAAAATATCATTATCGATCGTTTTCGGGACGCCAACGACGGAGACTAAACTTCCTCTTCTCGCGCATTCGGCGGAGATGGCATTCGCGCCGGCGTGGGACCCGTTTCCGCCGATAACAAACAGCATGTTGATCCCTTGTCTTAAAATGCTGTCGACAATCTTATCGACGTCACCACCGCCTCGAGCTGATCCTAAGATACTCCCGCCTTGCTTGTGCGCTTTCCTCACCGCTTTCTTCGATAATTCTATGTTCTCAAAACCTTCCTCCCAAAACCCGCTGAACCCGTATCGAATGCCTGAAATCTTTGACACCCCGTAGCCTTCCTCTAAAGTCCCGACGATGGATCGAATGACGTCGTTAATCCCCGGACACAACCCACCGCACGTGACAATCGCCGCGTGCACTTCCTCCGGGGCAAAATACACCTTCTCTCTCGGCCCGGCCCGAACCACCCACTGCGGCGTAAACGTACAACTCGACGTGTTCTCGTACGAAGACGAAGAAGAAGACATTCCTTCGTCCGCTTCCGTCGGCAATTCGCACGTGGAATCCGGCGACAACGACGTCGCGAACGCCAACGAGTGTAAAACCACCCGATCTCCCGGGTCAACGAAGAATTTCACGTTCGATTTCTTATCGCTGCGAAAATACCTTCTCGTCGTCGTTTTATTGTGCCTCGGCAAACACGTCTTCGAATGTGGCGCGCAGAAGGAAGTTTGCAACGGTTTCAAAGGTTTCTCGCCTTTGTATATGTTCATCAGGTGAGGGATTGGAACATCGTTCGGTCCTCCCACTTCCCACTCGTACTGTTCTTCTTCTTCTGTTTCGTAGTCATCATCTTCATCTTCGTTATCTTTCGACGACTGAGCAGCGCGAACAACCACATCTTGTCCTTCTCCTCCTCGAGAGCTTCTTTGTCTTCTTCTTCTTCTTCTTCCCGAAGATGATGATGACGATGAAAATGATTTGAAAGAAGCGCTCTTGGAAAACGACTTTTGCGTCGAAGAAGAAGTCTTACCAAAAAACGATTTAGAAGAACGCAACAGAGAGGACGACGACAAGGACGACGACGAGGAGGAAACAGAGGAGGAGGAAGAACACGTCGTCGTCGTTGGTTTCATCATCATCATCGCGTTCACGAGAAGGCACACAAAGTGTTGTATGTGTACGTGTTTAGTATTGTGCGGAAATTCTGACGTGAGAATATTCAAAAACCTGCCCAATGCTCGAAAGACTCCGGACAAATTTCCCAGTGTGATGGTATTAAAAATGCAAGATGAACAACGCGAGGAGTGTTCGTGTTCGTAGTATTAATACTACGAACAGCGCACAACAACAACAACAAAAGAAAAGAGGAGGACGACGACGACACAGTTTTCGACGGCGATGTTTCTGTTCTCATCGCAGCAGAAAAGCGTGAGCAGCAATTGCTGTTGGTGTTCTTTTTCTTCTTTCGATGATAAAAAATTAACGACTTTGAACAACAGTTTTTGCCAACGAGGACGACGAGGACGACGAGGAAGAGCATCAGAGGCGACAAAAACGAGCAGAAGTAATCATCGAAGAGCGGTGACTGTTTCGTCGTCGTCGTCGGAGTCGCCATCATCGTACGTCACGAAAGAAGAGCTGGATGAAATCGCCCGACTTAAAGGGTTACAGTTATCCACGGAAACGGTTGGACCGTTTTTCAAGATAACCGCGAGGAGGAAAATCGAAGATAAAAGAATAGAAGTCGTCAACGCGGACGGGGAAGTTTTGGAAAAGGAGAGCGAAGACATGTCCGTCATAGCCACGCACGACGGTTTCATAGCCCCGTTTCCGTTTCGAATCTTACATTTGGATACCATGCGGGTGTATAATTCGCGAATAAACTCGCAGTGTACCGAGGAAGAGAGAAAAATGTTAAAGTCGACGTTCGGCGTGAGCATCTTGCTCGGGTGCGAAAGCTTACGGTTAGGTAGAGATGCAGGGTGCACGAAAGCTGAGTTGTTATCCATCGACGACGGGAACGAATACGCGCCAAAGTTGGTGAAATATTACGAACGCTTAGGATTTAAAATCGTTCGAAAAGTAGGCGACGGGTTAAACACGGATTTGACCGATATGCTCGTCTGGGGCGGGAAAGGCACGCGGATGAACGGCGACGTAAACGAGCTCCTGGAGAAATGGTCCAACGTTTTGCGTAAAACGTCGAAGAGAAATGAAGAGAAATGATACAACAGATAAGTAGTTATACTAATAGGAATGATTATTGCGTATAATAGCAGAGAGAACATTTTCAGTTCGAGCATTCAATCGAATCCATCACAAATTCACGCGCACGCAAAAAAGACACGAGTTCAACGATGCGTTCGCGCGTCGCGGAGCATCGCCCCGTCGCCGAAGACCTCGAGTCCGCAAATTCGACTTTTGGGCCAAAAAGGGTTGACTACGAGAAAAACCCACCCGCGAAAGGGAAAGCGATGACACGCACTAAAAGAAGAGACAAAATCCTTTTCGTCGTGCTCCTCGTGCTGTGCTTCGCGTGTTACTGGAACCAACCACCACTTTCGGCCGGGATTCTTACACCGAACGAGAGTTACTTGAAACAGTTCAAACGAGACTCTGATGGGAGAATTTCAAACCTATCCGACGTTCGAGAGTTTCGAGAGAAGGAAGTTGAGAAAGAGAAGAAGATGTCCCCGAACGCAGTGCGAGTGAAATATTCAGGAGGTGAAGACGCTGACGATGCGAAGAAGACGCCGGCGAGTACGAGCACAAAAAGTCACGCGACGACGACGAGAAACTCGGGGAAATCTCACCATCACCCTCAGGAGCAACACCACGCGCACTCGTTCATACCGGTGAAGCCGCACGTCGGCGCGTGGACGAAAGATGCACATTTGAAAGCGTTCGAAGATTTCATGGTGCCGAGTCGCGTGGAAGTTTTAGTGCAATCGAATAAAGGAGGCGGTGAAGAGGAAGACGAGGAAGACGACGAGGAGAAGGAGAAGGAGGAGGAGATTGAAAGAGAAGAAGAGGAAGGAGAAGAAGAAGAGGGAGGAGTAGCAACAGCAGGAGATGCAGGAGGAGGAGAAAAAGAAGAAGAAGAAGAGCACGGCGGAGAGGAGGAAGAGCGCGCGGACGGAGGCGAAGAAAAGCGGGTCGCCGCGCACGCGTTCTGCGCGCCGACGGGAAAGTCTAAAGCAGCCGCAGAGGATATTAAATCCCAAAAGTTGGCTTTTAAAGATATAACGGATTTGAAGGATCTCATGGACGGGATACAAGTGCCAAAAAACGGACTTTGGAAAGCCGCGAGAGCGCCGCAACTCATGGTGCACACGCTTCCGTACGCGGAGAAGGCATTTGGAAAGGATTTGGCTGAAAATTTAGAAGCGGACGGGTGCATACCGGAGATGGATTTCACGAGGCGCGGTAAAACTTGCGCTGTCGTCGGTAACGGTGGAGTCAACATGCGGGATCAAAACCAAGGCTACGGGATTGATGGTGCGGACATTGTAATTCGATTCAACGACGGGCCGACGAGTGGATTTGAGAAATACGTCGGACGCAAAACCACGTTTAGATTAATCAATAACCAATGGTCGAGACACGTGGCAGATAAAGGACCGAAAGGACCGTGGGCTGAAAGCGAAGCGTTGCTGTTGTTTGGAAGCGGTGCGAAACGCTCGTTTCGAAACGTCTGTAAAAAGTCGACGTCGCCGATTTTGTACATGGATCCGACGTTAAGTCTTCGCGCTCGAGAATTGTATCGCAGAGTGTACGCTCGATTGTCCGGTGCAAATCTTGTCAACGCAGAAGGACGAAACGCCCCACCGAGTGGTATCGAAGGATTACTCTTAGCGTTTGCTGTGTGCGATAGCGTGAGAGTATACGGATTTCATACGGATATTCCGCATCACGCGGTGCATACGGTTCCGTACCATTACCACGATAAAGTCACCGGCGCGGACGACGCGCACTCGTTCAATTATCAAGGCATGTTCTTACAGACTTTGGAGAAAATGGACGTTGGAATGACGATATGTTCGAGGTATAAACACCAAGATTCCCCGAGAGAGTGTACGAGTTAGAAATTTAGAAGATAGAGATTTAATCATTATTTAGCTTTCGCTGCTGCTCGATCTCTCGCTTTCTGATACTTCTTCCCTTGGCCACCTTTCGATTGTTTCACGTGCTTAGGTTTTTTCTTCTCCTTCATCCATAAATCGTCGCCGTTTCGGTAAAAGTCTTCTTTTCTCTGCTGTTGCTTTCCGGAAGACGAAGGATGCGCTAAAAAGTTATTCTCGTCTTTCTCGCCTTCTTTGATTCTGACTTTCCCGGCTTGGTTGGGGTTCTCGTCCCATCCGAGCTCAAATTCAAACTCCTCTTCGGAAATTTTGCCCTTCTTCCACTTTTTCAGAGCTCTGTAATCGTCGTCTAGTTCGTCTAATTCCTCTCGCGTTTCGATTTGACGACGTTTGTGCGCGGTGAGCTTCTTTTCTGGTTTATTCTCTTTTTTCCTTTCGTTATTTCCGCGACTCTCCTTCTTCCTTCGAGCGGCGTCGTCGTCTTCTTCCTCTCCTCGCGCTTCCTTCTCCTCGCGATCTTTTTCGAGCTGTATTTTGCGCTGTTTTTCTCTCTGAAGATCCAAGTACGGAATCTCTTCGATGTTGACATCGACGCACTCTTCGAATCCTTCGAGCGTATTCTTCGCCGCTTTGCGAATTTCCTTCATCTTCGGTAAACGCAAAAGTCCCATGGCGTTTGCTAATTTTGCCAAGTGTAGCTCTTTCAAGCGAAAGATAAATCGACAGTGGTGTTCTTTATACCCTCGAACGTACGATACGAAAGCTCTGACGCCTTTTTCCATCGCTTCGCGATCGCGTTTAGAGAGCGCTCGAAGCGTGTCGTACACTTCTCTCGCGCCGTTTGCGTCTTCTTCTACGACTGCATCCAAATCCTCTTCTTCTTCTTCTTCTTCGCCATCGCCGTTATCGCCATCCGCGAATCTGCAATTACCATCTCTGCGTAAATGAACGCCTCTAATTTTCAAGAATGCTACGTATGAGCTTTCCTCTTTCGTCAATAACGCCAAGGCGCTACCTTTTGCGCCCATTCGAGCGGTTCTTCCAACTCTGTGAGTAAACGCGGACGGATCTTGCGGCATATCAAACTGGACGATCCAATCGACGCCGGGAATATCTAAACCTCTCGCGGCAACGTCTGTTGTGAGCAAAATGGACGATTCAACGCCGTTTTCTTCATCGTTCTCTTTATTCTCCGCGAAATTCTCTAAAGTTTGCTCTCGCTGCGCCTGCTTCATTTTGCCGTGTAAAGCGAAAATTTCTATTCTACTGTCGTTGCCATTTTTCGTCGTTTTCTTCTTCTTATTGCTACTACTATTGTTATTATTATTATTCTTTTTACTACCACTACCGACATCTAAAAGCGCATCCAAAGCTTTCTGATAGTAATCCACGCACGCGCACGTGAGGAAATACACAATGATCTTCCTCCCTTTCTTCGCCTTTAAAAATTCCGCTAATCGGAAAATCTTGGCGTCGACGGTTTCGCAAATTCTATACGACAATTCCAACTGCATCGGCAATTTACTCCCCGCACCAGCTCCTATCGCTCCTTTCTTCTTATCTGTTTTATTTTCCTTTCCTCCACCCGCTGCTGCTGCCGCCGCTGCCGCGTTTGAATCTCTCACCGTCACCCGGACTGGATTCCGCAACCCGGCTCTCGCCAACTCCTCCAACTCCTCCGTCTGCGTCGCCGAAAACAACCCAGTTCTTCTCTGTTTCGGCAACATCCCAATAATCGAGTTAAGAGTTTTCGCGAAGCCCATACCTAAAACTCTGTCTGCCTCGTCCAACACCAATAACTCGCACCTCTTCGCGTCTAAATCTCTCGCTTTCGTCAACACGTCTAACATCCGCCCGGGCGTGCCGATTAAACACAGCGACCCTCGTTCGCTGAACCGTTTGAGATCGTCCGCGACAGTTTGTGCGCCTCCACCGACTAACAGCATTGGTTTAACGTCCGGATTAAATTTCGAGTGTTCTTTGCTTTCCTCGTCCTCTTCGTCCGCTATTGCCCTTAAACTCTCTAAAAACGGCTCCGCCACGTCTCGAATTTGCCTCGCCAGCTCTCTCGTCGGCGATACGATCACCGCCCCGATTGAGTGTTTCTTAAACTTGCTCTCCTTGTTCGCCTTCCACAATATCTCAATCATCGGTAACACGAACGCGAGCGTTTTCCCCGATCCCGTGCACGCTTCCACGCTAACGTCTTTGTTTTTCCCGAGTAAACCAATGACGGCGGCTTGCACCGGAGTGGAATTTACAAACGCGAGAGATTTGAGAATAGATAAGGTTTGTGCCCGCAGAGGAGGTTCTAATTCTTCGAACGGCGGGCCTTCGGCGACTGACCGAGAAGAAAGAGGAGGAGGCGCCATTTTTTTCGTCTAATTCCGCTTCCTCTCTTAAACGCGCGCGTTAAATAAATGAGCGTACTGTGTCTTAAATTTTGGCGTTTCGTTCGTGTCAGGGGCTGCTATAAATAAATATTTAGCGTCGTCATCTTAATCATCATCTCACTCGCTCGCTGCGGACGCCGGTGCGGCAGCGTGCGGCTTACTGGTCCTTTGCGCTGCCTGCGGAGCCCCTCCTTCGGAGACTCTCTCTCCGCGTTGTTGTTGTTGTTGCACCCGTTTGGCAATATGGTGGGAATATCGATGATGGACCCCCACGTTTCCGCTGTGATGATGACGGTGATGATGATGGTGACTACTACTGCTGCTATTTCTGCTACCGGTGGTCTTCTCCACTTCCTTCTGCTTCTCGACGCCTAAGAATTCTTTTTTCGCGTTGGCCAATCTTTGTCTTCGGTCTCTTTCTTTCTCCGCGGCGGTTAAAATCAAAGCTAAGCTCGTCGCCAAAGATTCAATAACGCACGCGTTTCGACCGCTAATTTCACCGAGTCTCCACGTGGTGAATAACGCTAAAGTTAACAACGTCGCTCGTAAAATCCACGTCGCGTGGTGCGCACCTGGAATAGACCCAACCCATCTTCGAAACGATCTCGACCGTAAACGCAAGTACGTCGCGGCGACGCCTCGGGAAAGTACATCCCCTAAAGTCAACGTTTGCGGTAATATAGACAATCCAGTAAACGCTATGAACCCCCACACGCCTCCTTTCCTCCACGCGCACACGCCCATCCACGTAATCGCGTCCATGTTCGCCGGCGCTCTCGGCCCACCTCTCGATAAAGACGAATTCACCCCGAGCATGTCGTACGTCTCCGGCGCTCGGCAAAACGCGTACGCCGCGCAGAGCAACATCGATATCGACGTAAAGTTATGAATCTCTTTTTCGATGGGCAGTTCCATCAGCACTGGACTCTTCAACGGTTTAAACGTGAGTAAAAACATATGCAACGTCACCGCAGCCATGCCGTTGTATAATAATCTTCCGTGTCGACCGAATATTGTTCGTAATCGTTTCGGCGTTAAGAGCGAGTGCGGCAAGACAAACACCAAAGCAGTGGGCACGTTTTCCTTGAAAAACTCCCAAATTTTGCCCTCTGGACAACTCCTGTTACTCGGGTACCCTTTCGCCGCAATCAGTGGTTGCAACCAGGGAACTCGGTATCCTAAGTGCGATATCCACGCGACCGTGGAGATGAGAACCCAGATGGTGTACGACGCGCACGCGTACGCAATGAAGACGTCTTTTCTTTTGACTTGTCCGGCACCCCTAACTGTCGTATCGTCTTGAGAGTGATGATGATGACTTTTACGATGACGACGACGACGTCGAGGATGATGATGCGTATCACCACGCGTTGTTCTCATCGTCGTCGTCGCCGTGGTCATGAGGATGATGCTGGTGTCTGAAAGAAAAACTATTAAAAGGAGGAGGAAGAGGAGAGAGAGAGAGAGAGGAGAGAGAGAGGAGAGAGTGAGGCAGAAATACATTACACAGAAGCTCTAAAAATAGCCGATTGAAAACCTTTTTTTTAAAGTTATTATAAACCAACTGTTTCGTCTAAGCCTAAGCTCAAGTTTAAGTTTTGCACGGCGGCTCCGCTGGCACCTTTACCCAAGTTATCCAAGCGAGCGACGAGCAAACACGTGCCTTTCTCGTCGTTAGCAAACACGGAGAGCTCGAGTTTATTCGTGTCTCGCAAACCGTCGGCGCGTAAAAACGCGCCTCGCTCTAAATCGTCCGTTTGGTTATACTCGCGAACGGAGACGAACGCGGAGTCTTTGTACCATTCTTTCAGACACTCTTGCAATTCCTTGCCGCTTTTAACGTTGGCCATGTTGTCGTAAAAAAGCGGCACGGAAACCAACATGCCTTGCGCGAACGACCCAACCGCCGGTTGGAAAATCGGTTCGTGCTCTAATCCCGCGTATTTTCGCATTTCCGGGATGTGCTTATGATTTAAGTTGAACCCGTACGCGCCGTACGGTTCTGCCTCGGGACTTTCATAAATAGCAATCAGCTGTTTCCCACCACCGGTATATCCACTGACGGCGTTCACGGTCGTTCGCAACCCTTTCGGAATGAACCCGTTTTCCACGAGCGGCTTCGTCAAACCGATAAATCCAGTCGGGTAACATCCGGGATTGGAAATTCTCTTCGCCGTTTTCACTTTCTCCCGTTGCTCTTTCGATAATTCCGGAAACCCGTACGTCCACTCGTCGTTCGTTCTGTACGCGGTGCTCGCGTCGATGATCACCGTGTTTGGATTGGTCACCAAGGCCACCGCTTCCACGGCTGCCGCATCTGGTAAACATAAAATGGCACAATCCGCTTCGTTCAACGCTTCTTCTCTCGCTTTGGCGTCTTTTCTCAAACTATCTGGAAGTTGAATGAGCTCGATATCTCCCGATGCTCGTTTTTCTAAGCGGTCTCTGACTTGTAACCCAGTCGTGCCCGCTTCGCCGTCGATGAAGATGCGTTTCTTTTTTGTCGATGATGCGAAAACGATGAAATTTCCTCCTGAATTACTCCTTTTGCTGCTCCTTTTGCTCAAAGCTTTTCCTCCTCCTCCTCTCAAAACCTTTTTCGTCGCAGTAGTACTACTCGTCGTAGTACTACTCGTCGTCGTAGCACTCGCAGAAATGTTGTTATTCGCGCGACATGATAACAGTATTCTCATGATGATGATGATGATGATGATGATAGTTCTATATAACAATTTTTTTTGTCGTGTATTGCGACAAAAGGCTCTCGTCTCTCTTCTTTTCTCTCTTTCTCTCTCTCATGGGAGAATCTCTCTTCTTTTTTCACTCTTTTGTCTCTGTCAGGCAAAAATTTATTCCTCGTCCCCCTGTCATTTAAAATCCAGCGCAACAGCGTTTTGATGAGAATTTTTTTGTTTTTTTTGCAAGCACAAAAAAGGAGCAAAAGAAGAGGAAAAGGACACGAACGCACACGATCTCATTCTCATCATCATCACTCATCGTCACATTTTTTCATCTCTTCTCGCGTCGTCACACCACCAACACCAACAAAAACACACCGCACTACTATTACACTACCACTCCTTTTACGCGACTTTTTGCGATTTCACACAGGGAGAGACAGAGAAAGTGTGTGTGTGTGTAAGAGAAAGAGAGAGGAGAAGTTTGAGTGAGAGCGAAAGAAGAGTTTGCTCATTTTACGCGTGTGGATTATAAAAAGCATTTACGCGTTACGCGAGAAGAGAGGAAGTGGGTGCGCGCGTGCTGCTTTTACGAGAAAAGAAGAAGAAGAAGAAGAAGAACACGAAACGAGGAATAACGACAGAAGGGGGGAGTGAGAATTAGAGAGAGAGAGAAACAGGGAGTAACAACAGTAGAGAGTAATAATTAAGAATAATAAGCAAAGCAGTAGAGGGCGGCGTGAAAATAGGAAGGAAGTAGAAGAAGAAGACAAAAGTAAATAATATTAACGGGAAAGGAAAAATGGCATCATCGTCGTCGTGGCAACCGGCGCAAGAAGGCGTGCAACAGGTTGGACAACTCTTGCAAGAGTACATCCAACCGAACGCGAACCAACAGTTGATGTACCAAAGACTGCAGGAGTGCTCGAAATTCCCGGATTTCAACTCGTATTTGGCGTTGATTTTGTGTAAAGGAGACGGGACGTACGGGGACGACGTTCGGCAAACCGCCGGTCTTTTGCTGAAGAACAACTTGAAGACAACTTGGCAGTTTTCGGAGGAACCGCACGAGTCGTTCATCAGAGACGCGCTGACTGGGAGCATGACGCACCCGTCGAGAATTGTCAGACGAGTCGTCGGGACGTCGTTGGCGATATGTGTTCGACAGAAAGGGTGGCAATCGGCGCCGCAGTTGTGGCAATTGATTGCGGAAAATTTGGACGCTTCGAAGGACCCGAACGCGTTAGACGGCGCGTTGGACGCGTTGTATAAAATTTGCGAAGAGACGAACGGGTATTTAGAAAGCGACGTGGCCACGGCGAACCAAGTTGGTTTGCCAGAGTGCCCGGCGAGTTTAGTCATTCCGAAAACGTTGCAACTGTTTGGACATCCGGACGGGAAGGTGAGACAATCCGCGATTGCGATTTTGAATATGATTGCGCCGTCCTGGCCGAGGGAAAAACGAGACGTGTTGGACGATTATTTACGAGGTTTGTTCGCGTTAGCGCACGACCCGGACGACGTGGCGAGGAAATACGTCTGTCAAGGTTTAGTGCAATTGCTTCACATCGCGCCGGAAAAAATGACGCCGAATTTAAGAGAGATTATTACTTTCATGTTGGAGAGGCAGACGGATCCGGACCCGGACGTGGCGGTAGAATCGTGCGAGTTTTGGGCGGCGTTCGTTGAGGCAGATTTAGAACCCGAGTCTGTGAACATTTTGAGAGAGTTCACTCCGCACTTAATCCCGGTGTTGTTGACAAACATGGCGTACGAAGAAGACGACGAGGAAGTGTTGCAAGCCGAGGAGGACGAGTTGAACGCAGACAGACCGGATCGAGATCAAGATATCAAACCGACGTTTCGTGCGCAAAAGGATAAATCGTTCGGTGAAGGCGGCAAAGATGGCGACGAGGAATACGACGACGACGACGACGACGATTGGGGGACGTGGAATTTAAGGAAATCTTCGGCGAGCGGTTTAGACACGCTTTCTTTACACTTTGGCGACGAGCTTTTGCAAATCATGTTGCCAGTGGTTGAGCAACGTTTGGCGGATCAGAATTGGAGAATTCGAGAATCTGCGATTTTGGCGTTGGGTGCAGTCGCGGAAGGGTGCACGAACGGTCTCGCGCAGTACCTGCCTCAGCTCGTTGGTTTCCTGTACCCGATGTTGGACGACGCGAGACCTTTGGTGAGATCGACGACGTGTTGGACATTGTCTCGATTTTCTCCGTGGTTATGTCGATCCGCCATGCCTGCTGATCACCCTAACGCCGTTCCAGGAACGACCGCGGAAGCTTCCGCGGCTGGTTTGCAACAGTTACAAACGGTGTTGATGGGAATTTTGAACAAGATTGTCGACAAGAACAAGAAAGTTCAGGCGGGCGCCTGCGGCGCTTTGGCAAACTCTTTACAAGAAGGTCGAGAACTTCTCGCGCCATGGACGGAACAGATTGTCCAAGCGTTGAGTGCGGCGTTAGAGAGGTATCAGAGAAAGAATCAGAGAAACTTATACGACGCTTTACAGACCATGGCGGAGTACATCGGTCCTTCGATTTCCGATCCAAAATACGCCGATCAGTTGCTTCCGAGAATGTTGGAGAAATGGAAAAACGCGCAAGAAGGCGATCCAGAAACTTATCACCTCTTAGAGTGCATCACAGCAGTCGTAGCCGGTACTGGTAGTGGATGCATGAAGTATGCGCCGGATATTTTCGCGGCTGCCTCGCAACTGTGCACGACGGAACTGCAGAAGAAAGAAGCGGTGCGAAGAAATGAGCTTCCTCACGACGCGCACATACACGAGCATCTCCTCGTCGGTTTAGATTTACTTTCCGGGTTAGCTGAAGGTTTAGGTCAACAATGCGAACCGCTGTTGATGAATTCGCATACGCGAGAGATCTTGCTGGCGACGTGTGCGGATGATACGCCCTCGATTAGACGATCGGCGTTTGCGCTTTTAGGGGACGTCTCCAAGGCGTGCCCTCAACACGTCAGTCCATCGTTGAGAGAGTTTCTCGATTTGGCCAAGCAAAACTTGGCTCCGGATATGATTACTGCGGCGACGGTGTCCTGTTGTAACAACGCGTGCTGGGCAGCTGGTGAGTTAGCCATTCGATGCGAGCCGAGCGCGTTGCAACCTCACGCTCGCGCGTTTGCGGAATCTTTGGCGGGAATTCTCGAGATGCGAATGGTCAATCGAAGTTTGGGTGAAAACGCGGCGATTACGCTAGGAAGAATCTCTATGCAGTGCGCGGAAGAGTTGGCGTCGGCTTTGCAGAATATCGCTCCGACGTGGTGCGTTGCGATGCGAAGATTACGAGACGGTGTCGAGAAGGAACACGCGTTCAAAGGTTTGTGCGAGTTGATCAAAGTGAATCCAAACGGAGGCGTGAACTGCTTGAAAGAGATTTGTGAAGCCATCGCGTCTTGGAGACAGTGCAGAAGCCAAGAAGTATCCTCGGCCATGCGCGACGTTTTGCAAGGGTACAAGAATCACATCGGCGCGGAGCAATGGGCGCAACTGGAGAGGAATCATTTAGAGCCGGCGGTGGCGCAAAAACTGAAACAAACGTACGGCGTTTGATAAAAAAAAGAGAGCAAAAGAGAGAGTGGTGTTTGTTGCGAAGAACAAGGCTTTATTGTTGTTGTTGTATATATTTCGCTACTTGAACAATTAGAGGCGAGCGGGGTGGTTTCTCACACCGCGAGCTTTATTTATTATTAAGTCAAATCTAAACCTTCTGAACATAATTTACACGCGCTCGCGACTACTACATCGCAAAACTGGTCCAAATCGCTACTTTTCCGTTCGCGTTGCTACCGGCTAATCTTAATCCGTCGCTCGAAAAGGAGAACGAATCCGCACAAAACGCGAGCGCGGGCGTTTTTGGTTTATCTTGCTTGGTCTCATCTTCGCCATCGCTGAAGAACGTGTCGTCCTCTCGCGTTTCGAGGACTTGCTTGATCTCGTAATTCCGCTCGTCCTGGCCTTCCTCGTTTTGCGAGAGCGAATTTTTCGTTTGCAAAATTTCGCACACCAGACCGGTGACTTTATCGCGCGGAGAGGCGACCATCGGCGGTGCGGTGGAGACTTTAGCCGGACAAAAAGAAAAACCACCGCGTTGCGACGGCATAGATGCCGTCGCAATTGGCACTAAATGGTCGCCAGACGTTCCTAAATCGACAATTCTGAGTAATCGAATTTTCCCGTTTGCCGTAGCCACGGCGAGGACGGGCGCGTTGATCGAAGCAACGTACGCGCACCAAAATAAAGCGCACACGGGCGATCGCTCTTGGCCTAAACTATTCACGTGCAAAACCGTGAGCGAAAATCCTTGGGAAGGCTTCGTCGCTTTTTCTTTCGCGTAAGTCTTCACTTTGTTCATGGCCACTTTCACGTCGTCCTTCATGCGCTTCGCCATCAAATTCGCCTTCTCTTTCGCTTTTTCTTTAATCTCTTCCGGTTTTAACGCGGACATCAAAGACTTTTTAGCGGCAGGAGCGGCAGGACTTTCAGAGGCTTCACCGTTAATTCCGTTGTTGTTATTATCGTTATTAGCATTATCGTTATTTTCAGCGGCGTGATCACCTCCCCCGCTGTCATCGCCTTCGCCGCCTTTTGAAGCCATATCGCCGCTACTGCTATTACTTCTACGCATATCGTTTTTGTTATTCTCTTCTTTTATCCGTCGAGAAGTTGGATCAGTTTGTTTCGCTAACGACGAGTTGTTACTGCTTTTCTTACCTTTATTCAGAAGTTTCGAGATGGATAACTTCTTCGTAAAGTCTTTCCGTTCTATGCAGGAAAGCGTAAAGACTCTTCCGGTGTCGTCGCCGAAATACGCGAGTCTCCCAGACGTGTTGAAACAAATTTCTTTCAATCCAGCTTCGGGATCACCTTGCACGCGAACTCTGTCCGGCGGTTGCGAAGAGTTCACATCCGCTAACATTACACTTCGCTGTTTCGTAGTGATTAGCGCCAAGTTCGTTCTCACCGGATGTATCTTTACGCTCCTTGGATTTTCTGATATTTGTACGACAGCTTCGAGAGTGCCCGAGCGAAAATATTTCGTCGCGTTGTTTGTGTTCCCAGAATTGTTATCGTTGAGCTTATACATGCGAATTTCTTTACCTTTCGCGGAACACGCGAGCAAAGCTGAACCATCTAACGACCAATCTAAATCCGAAACGGCTTCGGTGAACACATCTTCGAGCTCAAACACGTGCGAGACACCGTGCGCGTTGTACTCGTCCATTTTCTCTTCGTCTTCGTCGTCCGAGAGAATGATTTCAGTCGTAGGCGGAGGTGGCGTTGATGCACCATCTCGTCCCTCTTCTTGTTTTTGTTCTTTTTCAATGCTCGCTACTCTATCTGCCACGGATCCTCCTTTCTTGTGTTGTTTTTTCTCGTTTCCTTCTTCTTCCTCTTCTTTTTGCTGCTGGCTAATATCATTCGTAGCGGCGCGCTTCTCGCTCGTCGCTTCTTTCGCCTCTTTGTTCTTCTCCTTCTTCTTATTTTTTGCCCTATTATCCATACCATTCTTACTCCCAAACACAATCACTCGTATTGTTCCATCTTCTCTTCCAACTGCTAAACACCTAGGAAACATCACGCTCCATTTCATCACCGTAACTTTCGCCAACGTCGCGTGGTCGCCGTCCGCGTACCCGAGAAACCGCAAGTCGTCATCCACGTCCAAGAATATATCAGCGTTGTTGTTCGTTTCCGTCGTGCTCGCGCGTATCCCTCGTTCCACGCGTTTCTTCGCTTTCGCGTCGTCGTCGTTTTCGTTCTCGTCTGCATTCTTCTTAGTAACGCTCAACTCTTTCATTTTCTGCACGCTTTCTTTCATCTTCACGAACGATTTACTCGACACGTCTTGCAACAAAGTGCCCGCTTTAAACGTCGTCTCTTTCGCGTTCTTTGCAAAAATCTCTCTGTTTTCTTTCGAGAAGAGTTTCTTCATTCGTTCGTTCATCGTCGCGTTTATGGGTGTAAAGCTCTTCTTCTTCGTCGTCGCGTTTTCTTCATCAGCATAATCAGCTTTACTCAAACTTTTCGTCGGAGAATCGTTCACGACGACCGTTCGGTCCAATTCTTCTCCTTCTTTGTCTTCTTCTTCGTTGTCTTCCATCTTAACGCTACTCATCAGTCCTCCTCTGCTCTTCCTCCTCTTCGTTTTGCGCTCTTTTATTCTTCTTCAGAGAGAGAGAGAGTTACAGAGTTAGAGTTAGAGTTAGAGAGTGTGAGAGCGTTGATTTTGGAACACAGACAACACCAACGACAACAACTTTTAGTATGCCGCCACACGCTAAAAACAGAGAACAAAAAGAGAGACTTTTCGTACAGACAGAGAAAAGGCGAGAAAGAGGAGAGGAATATTTTTTGCGAGAGAGAAGAGAGAAGAGTTTGAATTTTTTTTTTCGGACAGAAGAGCAAACGGCAAAAGAGGGAGGAGACTCTTCTGGTGTGTTTTTTGGAGAAGAGACAAAGGATGAGTTTCACAGATTTTTGGAGAGAGATATCTCGTGGAACATCTTCATCATCTTCAAACATCACTTCCCCAGCACGCGCGCTAAGAATAACAACACACGAGTAGAGAGAAAAGAAACGCGCAAAACACGACGCAAGAAATAGAAACCACGCACCCCTTTAATAATAAAAAGCGATGTCGTCGACGATTTATACTCCGAGTAGTACTACTCCCGCGAGAATGATGATGACGACGTCCAAGACGATGAAAACGAGAGAATCAAACACTTCTTCTTCTTCTTTAACTTCTTCTTTAACTTCTTCTTTCTTTCCGACGAGAGGAGGGAGAGCGTCGTCGTCGTCGTCGATGCGAACAAAAGCGATCGACCCGCAAGTCGCGCTCGCGGTGGCGCAACAAAACCTCTCCTTGGCTTTAGTTTTAGGCGCGGAAGGCGTTCTGAATTCCCAGCGCATGCCTTCTGATTTTATCGGACGACCGGATTTGCCAAAACTCGCGCCAGGTATCGCCGGGTGCGCTACGGCGTTCGCGTTGATTAACAGCGATAACGACGTCGTCACGCCAATTGGGTTAGCGGTTGGCGCGTTGGCGTGTTTATACGTGATTAAAATTGAGTTTGATAGATTGAACGAAACGAAAGACGATCCGTTAGATTGGCCGGGACCGAAGGTCTTTCCCGGCGGTTTGTTGGTGTTTGGATTGTTGCAGTTTCTCACCAACGCGCAAGGATTCGTGAGAGAGATGTAAAATTGATGATTTAATCTGATTGTATACGTTTCGTACTCTTTGATGAATGTGTGATAAAATTACAATATAGTTGTTGTTTGTCGTTTGTTGTTCGTGTTTTGTTGTTGTTTGTTGAGACGCAGAGGAGCAGATAAAAGCGTTTACGAGCTTCTCTCCTCCTCCATCTGCGCTTTCATCGAAGCGGCTTGGATAGCCTTCTTCGCTCTTTCCTTCGCCTCTGCCGCTTTCTTCTCCGAATTCACTTTCGCAGCTTTCTCCAAGTAGGCGTTATACGCCGCGTGCGCTTCCGGAGAATCATTCTCCCCCGGTGCTATCATTGTTTCTTCTGGTTTCGCGCACGACACATTGCACCCCTCGCAACCTCCACAGTTGTTCACCTTACACGACGGTATCGTCGGCATGTTTGGTGTTCCGGTCACCTTCCCATCCTCAATCACGCAACAGTTCGGATCCCCAAGCGACTTGACGCAGTTCGTCGTCGAATCTTGCAACGTTTTACACTCCATCCCGCAGCACCCGCAGCACATCCAGTTCGCGCACGAGTTGAACGAATCCGCGGCGTAGCAACACGGCTTGCACTCGCCCAACCATCTCGCCGGCGTTTCCTCGTTCGCTTCCGTTTCTTGATTCCAATCTCTCAATCTTTTCGTTCCCCAATAGCAATCCTTGTACATAACCTTACATATATCGTTCCAAAAGAAACACAAATAAAGTTTACGCAACGGCGCGCCGAGCGGCGCCAGCCACTTCTTCGGCAACGCGCACGCGTCAAACTTCTTCCCGCCATCCGCGTACATCGGCAACGCTAATCGTTGGTACCGATCTTTCGGTAATTCCCCTCCCGCGTAGGCAATATCGTATTGCTCTGCAATCATATCTGGTGCACTGATTGTTTTGATCCATTTTCTCACCGACATGCGTCCGTGCGAGACGTAATCTTCCGCGCCCGGGAAGGTCAATTTCCTTCGTCTGTGTTGAGCGGCATCGGCTAAGCAACATCCGACGCCGATCATTATGCCGACGAATAAAATAACGCCGAAGCAGATGAAAATGATTTCTCCGGTTTCCACTTTCACGCCTTTACCGAGATCTGCTAATAAGGCTCTCGCGTGACCGCTCATCTTCTTCTTAACTTCTTAACTTTAACTTTAACTTCTTCTTCTAATTAGAGTAGTGGAAGAATCGAATCTTCTTTCAAACGATCACTAATCCCCCGGGACGAACAGAGAAATTACCTTCTTTTCTTTTTGCGATCTTTATTCCTCAATACTCCAACAGCAGAGAAAAAGCTCTTTGATATATACGTGTGGTCCACTCTTCTCGTCGCTTTCAACGAGAGAAGGAGCGTGACAGCGAAAACAGCGAAAGCAGCAAAAGCGCTTCTCGTGGTTTGTGTGTCTCTCTTTTGAAGAAGAGATGTTGATCTCTCTGTCCCACAAAAGAAGGTGGCACGTTTACTTATTTTAGGGTTAGAAACCCTAAACAATTTTTTTTTTTTGCCTCTGCTCTCTTTTTCTCTTTTATGCCTTTTTCCCTTTTTTCCCTTCAAAATTGGTACTTACAAAAAGAATGAGAGCGTTTAAAGAAGAAGAAGACCTCTGAAGGAAATGAGACGATCGGAGAGCGCTCTCAACGTGAAAGCACCCGCAGTTGGTGGAGCAGTCAACGCGTTTTTACACTCCGGGTGTGAATACGGTGCGTTGTTTTGTGTGTTGTTGTTTAATTAATTATATCTCTCGGTTCGTTTTTTTTTACCCGCACTTTTCTTACTTCCGCAAAAATCATCATCTGCGGCTTTTGTCGTATCTTTACAGACGAACAAAAGCAGTGTTTTGCTGCTTTCGTTTTCCTCTCTCTCTCTCTCTCCCTTCTCTCTCTGTGTATGTGTGTTTATAGTCCTCTTTCCTGCGCGTGCGATGATGATTCCACATCAAAAAAGAAGACGAGAGAGAGAGACACTTTTTCCGTAGAAGCAGTTAAAAGTGAACAAACAAACTTTCCGATTGAATACCCAATTCGCTGACATCTTTTCTCTCTTTTGTCTCTCTCTTTTTCTTCTCACATCATCCTATGTCGTCGTACAAATGAAAAGGCATATTCCAAGAAAAATCAACGAAAGATGAGGACGCGTACTGCGTGTTCGTGGACGATGCGGTTCCCGGGAAGTTTGCGGATGCGGTGTTTTGCATATTCGACGGCCACGCCGGGAAGCTGAGCGCGACAAAGTGCGCGGAAGAATTTTTACAGCGAATATGCGACGCTTTGCCAGAAGACGAGAAGCCGAGCACGAGTAGCGGTAAAAGAAAAGAGAGCAATAATAATAATAATAATAATAATAATAGAAGAAGGAGCAGCGCGGATAATCTAAGATATCACGATATTTTATTGGACGATAGAGAAAACGCCAAACGAGTGTGGCCGAAATCGTTAGAGCAGGCGACGAGAGACGCGGCGGCGAAGATTAACCACGACATGCGAGTAACTGGAAGAGATGGAACGACCGCGTTGGTTGTTATGATTAAAAGAGCATTAGACACAAACATCGCGTACGTGAAAACAGCCTGGGTGGGGGATACGCGAGCGGTGATTCGATATAAAAACAGAACGTTCAATTTGAGCGAAGATCACACGGCGATGAATTTAAACGAACGCTCGAGGATGGGGCAGTATTACAGAGCTCGCGCGAGAAAAAGTCGCGTTTTGAAGCAAAAAGCGGACGAGTTGAAATCATTTAAGAGCAGACGAAGCCGAAACGCGAGTGTGGATGATCTTCTCACGGATTCGGATAATCCGTCCATCGAAGGCGGTTTAGCCTTTAAAGAGTGGCAAGAGAAGTCGCAAGCAGAAAAAGAAGAATCAATCAGAGGTGGATCAGAAATGCTCACGCGATTTGCCGGTGGAAGAAGAGCTTCGGAGGTGCTCAAATCTCGCAACGATAGCTTTACGCAAACCTCGGAAGCGGTGAGAGAAAGAGAACACGAGGGCAGGAACACGCCGCCACCGATAACGACGAGTTCTACCGGGAGAGATACAATAAAAATTCCAAAGAGCAATAGTGGCACAAACCTAAACAATATAGTAGTAAAAAGTGTCGTAAAATCGACTTCGGGGAGCGATTTAACCCAAGCCCAAGGTGCCGGAAACGCCGCGGCAAAACTCGCGGATTTATCTTTGAAATTACCAAGAGAAGATGCCAGAAAAGAGTTAAAAAAGATGCATGCTAAATTCGAGGAGAAAGAAATTAAGAAAACGATACGATCGCTCGCGGCGGGAGTCACTCAAGACGATTCTGCTTTTTTGAATAACAATCATAGTGGCGAAGATTCGAGCACCAACGGGAGCAGCTCAGGGAGGAAGAGTTCTTCCTTACCGTACAGCTCCTCGAGCGAAGAGTTGGAAGATTCGCGTCTAGAACCGTCCACAACGCAGAATTTTGGCGGAGAAGAGAACGAGGACGACGACGACGACATCTACGCGACTTTGTTTCCATTCAAAATTGAAGACATACCTCGAGTGCACATCGATCGTTCCGGTCTAGTTTCCTCGATGCACTCGAGAAGAACGTCGTTCTTAGCAAGAATAGAACACGAAGAAACTGGCGGTTTGTCCGCACCAAGAATTGTCGCCCGAACTGGCGTATCCTGCGCATTCTCGCGGTCGATTGGTGATTCCGGCGTCGCTCGCGCCGTCATATGTACGCCAGAGTTCAGAGATTTCACCATCGCCTGCGGAGAACCGGCTCGGATAGTTTTAGCCTCAGACGGGTGTTGGGATGTGTTTACGAGCGACGAAGCGACGTTACACATTGAATCCTTGCGTGACGCCGATCACACGCGAACGAGCGATATTTCTACGAGAGGGGGAGGTTTCCACAACACGGCAACCGTGGACGCCTCGGTCCGAGGCGGAAGCAATCACAGCGGGAATAACATGAGCTCCGGGAAAGATGGGAGCGGAATGTACGCAGATTTAAGCGTTCGATTTGGCCAAAACTCCTCGTTTCAAGAGTCTGCGCCAGGTATACCTGCCGCCCAAGCGGCTAAGAAACTCGCGAAAGCGGCAAAGCAGAGAAGATTGTATCGAAGTTACCCTCCGGACGATATTACGGTTATAGTCGTCGATATCAACTTGGCGCATTTCGAAGTGATTGATCAACCCGGATGTTCGTGCGTGGTTTCATAAGTATGATAATACTTTTGTTTTAATACCTGTACTATTGTTTTTGTTGTAAACTACCTATTCCATGTTCAATACATAACTATAACTGCTACTATAACTGCTATTACTACTTAGTGCTAGATTAATAACTACTCTTCTGAAGGAGAAATTCGAAACACGGCGATTCTCTGGTCAGGAAACAAACTCTCAAACGGCGGGGGACTCGGTGGCGGCGTTTTCGTGCCACTTTTTCGAACTTCTTCACAAACTAACCCTTCTTTTTCTAAATTCTCAAAGAAATCCACGTCCATCCCATCGTATCTGTGTTTCGTGTGCGCGTAGAGCATGAAACCGCTTTTTGTCTTTCGGCATCTGCTTCGCAACAGTTTTGCGATGACTCGCGGTAATATTTTCACTCCAGATTCGTCGTACACGAGGTCCGAGCCGAGGAGAAAATCAACGTCAATCATTTGAGCATCGTAATCGTCTTTTACTTCTTCTTCTTCTTTATCTGATAGTATAACTTCGTTCCAATCCAACGACGTCGCGTAAATCTTCTCTCGTTCCTTCGACGATAATTTTCTCTTCTCTCTGTTCGAATCGAGTATCAAATTTAACCAATCCAGAGCACCTCCCGCTTCCATCTCTGTCGCGTGAAAAGCATCGATAGAGTCGCAAAATTTCCTCACGATCGTCATCGCCAGCCACCCGTTTCCACTTCCGAGCTCTAAAACTCTCACTCTCTTTTTTGTGCCGCTACTAAACAACTCTTCTGATTTTGAACAGAGAAAATCTTTCAGAGCGACGGCGGCGTCCCATCTCTTCTGTCCAGTCGTATTGAACGTGGTCGTTTGCATGTATAAAGCGGCGTCGCCGAGATAGAAGTAATTATCGTCGTCGTCTGAATCGTCGTCATCATCATCATCATTGGGTGGTGGTGGTGGTAATGGTGGTTCAAAAGACATGTGTATTCGCATTAAAAGTTTTGGATAATGAGGAGTTGTTCGTTACAAACACGGATATGACATGCGAGAGACATAATACGAATACTAACAACAACTAAGTATCGTCCAACTTCTCCAACACCCCCTCGCTAATCAACGGCTGCGCTTCTTCTCTCCTCAACAAGTGCACGGAGTCCTTCTTCAAATCGACGACGCCGTCTTTGAAATAAATCACGCCGTGATCTTTCGTACACCGCACTTGCACTTTATGCTCCTTGGGCGGATCCCGGTCTAAAATCAAGTTCATGTTAATACCTTCCTTCTTCCCCATGTATTTGTTCAGAATTTTCGAATACTCCGTGAAATAATCTCGTTCCGAGTGCGATAAATTTTCCGAGATCGAATCCGGTAAGCCGACGCCTAACGTCCATCGTAAACTCTGGATTCGTTTCACGCGTTCGTTGAGATAAATCATCAGTGCTTTCTTGTTGCGTAAAATCGAGTGATGGTGCGTTTGTATCGCCGCTGTTATTCCTTCTTGTTCTTCTTTTCCTGTGACTTGCTTCAACTTTTCCGCTAAAGATCTGTTTTCCTGATAATGCGCTTTCACTTCCTCTAGTATCGACCGCACGAGCTCGTCGTTATACGGTGGAATCGAGGACGGACTCGCGCTCGATTCCACGGACGAGGCGATTTCTTTCACCAACTCCGTGGCTTTTTTCCCGAATGATGTGGATGACATTTGTCTTCTTTATCTCATAAAAATAAACAAAAACGCAAAAAGCCGTCGTAGATGTATATATATTCTCTCTCTCTCTCTCTCTCTCTGTGTGTGTGTGCGTGAAAGAAGTCCGAAAAGCGTGAGCGAAAAGATGTTTACCAAACAGGATTCTGACGATTTTTTGAATAATTTTTCTCTGCAAAGAACAGACAAATCACACAAATTCTTCGTACGTAGTGTGTGTGTCTCGAGTGTCTACTGTGCGTGTGTTCATAATGTAATAGCGTCCGAGCAACTTTCTTTTAATTAGGCGTGAAATAAATATATATTAAGTGTTACAATCATTGTTTAATAATTACGCGGCAGACTTCTCCGAGGAGGACCCCGATAACAACGGTTCCTTCTCCAACGCCTCCCTCTCTTTCGCTTCTTGCTCTTTTTGCGCGATTTTCGCAAAGTTGTACCAAAAGAAGCCGACTAAGACGATCCCGTACCCGATCGCTTCGACGACCGTGACGACGTCGTGATACACCGCCATGCCGTATAAAATCAACAGCACAGATCGAGACATGGAGAGAACTTTCAAAGTCAACGACCCGGCGGCTTTGATGACCCCCAAGGAACACAGGTTGGTGAAGAAACCGAGACAGCCGGCCAAAGCGAAGAGGTGCGGTTGACCTTTCACCATTCCCCACGCGTCTTTATCTACCATATCTTGAAACTCCAAAGCCGCGCTCGCCACGAATAAGAAGAACAAAGACGCCGGGGAGATGAAATATAAACCTTCCCACATGGAAAAAGATTTATTGGCCAACAAAAACTGCATCCACGCGCTCTTCGCGGCTTCGCTCAACTCGGCGACGAGAATGCACGTAAAACCAACCGCGGTGAAAGAAACATCTCCCCAGGCAGCCATTAACGTCCCAACGACGATGACCAAAATCGATAAGAATACCCGAGTGTTGAACCTATCCAATCCCATACCAGTTAATAACGCGAACAACACCACCGGTCCCATCGCTTTACACATCTGCAAAAAACTCAGCGAGAGATAAAAGTACGCGGTATTCCCAGCCGCTAACGTCGTCGCTTGGAAAAACCCAATCGGTGACACCACCATCACGTATTCTTTCAAACCCATCTCAAACTTATCTTTTCCTAACTCGATGACGTTAAATTTATACAGCAACGCCGTCATCACCCATCCAAACGCGACTCCTAAGGACGAGAGGACGATTGGAAAATGGAACGGCGTGACCGATAAAATGTATTTGTTCAACATGATAATCCCAGCCGCGGAGGCTAAGTAACCCGCGCCGTAAAAGACGATGGACCAGACCATTGAAGTCGTGGATGCTGCCTTCATCTTTTAATACTATTATGTGATAATACGCGTCCTTATTCTCGTTCTTCTCTGAGGGAAAAGAAAGAATTTTTCCCTTTCTTGGGGCGCGGCCTTGTGCAACCCTAAATCACAGTATTGCTTTCCTTTTCGTCAGTTCGAGCAACTGTTCGAGCTTGGCGCACTTGGCGGTCAACGCGTCGACTTTGACGGTCAAACGAGATATCGCTTCGTCTTTCTCCTTTATTACCGACGACGACAACAAAGATGATTTTCGAGGATGGTTTTTTTCTTCTTCTTCTTCCTTTATCGTCGCTTCCTTTAGAGAGAGGAGCTTCGTCGTCGTCGTCGTCGTTTTGGTTTCTTCTTTGTCTTCTTTTTCTTTTTCGTCGTCGTTCTTCTCGTCGTTTGCGGATGACTGCGCGAGCCTTTGCTTGTGCGTATTTTGTTCTTGTTCTTGTTCTTGTTCTTGTTCTTCTTCTTCTTCTTCTTCTCGGTCTCCGTCTCTTTCGTCCGGGTGGTCGAGAGACATAAAATCATCCTCCACGGCGGTTTTAATCTTCAACAAAACTCTCTCCGCCGCGTCCTTCTCGCTTCGTGCGACCGCGCTCATCTCCTCTCTCGTCAACTCGCACCGTATTTTTGGACTTCTCAACACTTTCGCGTTTAGAAGTTCCCAGTTTTCCAGTTTCCCTTTGAAGCTGTTTTTGATCGGGTAGTTGTGCATGGATATCATCCTCGCAGTATTCGAACGACGACTGAAAGAAGAGGAGGAGGAGGAACACGTAGTTTTCATTAAAATCTCCGCGCATAACACCCCGTCCGAGAAGTCTCTCGCGAAGTGCTTCTTCGGTTTCGATTGCAGGTTCAACCGGTCGATCCAGACGTAAATTTCCATTCGCTCTCTTTCCGTTATTTTTTTTAAAGTACTCCTAGAAGTCGTCATCGCGCGAAGAAGAAGAGTGGCGCGTACTTCAAACGGTACGCTCGCGCGTGAGCACTCGTTCGCGTTAAAAAAATGTGCGCCGCTGCTTTATCGTCAGTCCGGGTGTGTGTGTGTGTGATGTAATGTGACGTGTTTATTTTTAGCAACAACACATGTGAAGCATGCATGTTTGACTTTTTTTTTTTGTTTTTTTTCTGAGAAACGGCTTTTTCACAGAAGAGAAGACAAACGACTGCTCTTTCTGAAAATGCTTCAAAAATCATCATTTCTTCGGTCCGGTTGTTCTTTAAGAAGCACGACGACAACAACAACAAGAACAAGAACTCACTCAGAAGAAGAAGACAAAAGAAGAAGAAAAATGGACCCGCTGGCGACGACGGAACGTTTCGAGCGCGAATTCAGAGAGGCTTTGTCTTTTAACTCTTCTTTGTCTTCTTCCTCTGATAAAGTCGTTAAAACCAGAATCCAATTCGCTTTGGAGGCGGTTTTGTCTGCGACGACGCCTGGCGACGTTTACGACACAAAAGATGACGAGCACTACCCTTTCGACTCAGACGAGAAAGAACTGGAAAAGATTGAAACTTTGGCAGAGTTTTTCTACCAGTGCGCATCCGTCGACCTTTACCCGCACGCGTTCGATGTGCGCTTGGAAAATGTCACAAACTCCTCGTCTAAAATGTCTTCAATAAGTGAAGAAACGAAAGCTTCGTTACGAAGCGCGTACGTGCGAAACAAAACAGAATTAACCAGAGCGTGCCGAACACTAGCGGAAATGGAAGACGAGAAAACGACGGAGCAATTGGAGAAGATCGAGTGGCGGATGAGTGCGGAGACGAGCTCGAGGATGCGACAGAACAGAGGACGACATCGAGAAGGAAGAGACGGACGGGAGGAGGAGGAAAGCGAAGGAGTAGGAGGAGACCGGTTGCGATACGTGGTGAAAGTAACCCTGAGAAGTGTGGGCGAGAAGAAGAAGAACGCGGCGGCGGCGAAAAGGAGGGTGGAAGTTTTCGAGTGTTCGTACGAGACGTTGAAAAAGCTGAGCGAGGACGTGGAGAAATGCCGGGAGAAGAGCGAGGACGCTCGAGCGAGACGGATTCGACGGTTCGTGAAACGACCGACTTGATGTAATAATAGAAGATTAAATGAATAGAGAGCGCATAGAAGAGAATAAGTTAGACGACGAATAGCGGCGAGTATACCAGTTTTTAAAGCATATTTATAATAACGTAAATTTTCCTCTTCTTCTTCTTAACCGAGCGCGTCCGGAAACACGACGTAGTGCAAAGTCTTCACGATAATATACGTCACCGTAAACGCGACGAAATATCGCGAACAAAACGTATCAAACACCTCCAAAATCTCTCTCGTTTTTCTACTCACCGTTCCGTACACTTTCAAAGGAATCGCTATCACGCTCGCGCCTTTTCTAAATTTCGCGATGCCGCTCGTTTCGTCCGATCTCTCCTTGTCCTCTTGCGTCGATTTAATCTTCTCCATTTCCGTCGCGTACCGGGTGCTAATTTCCGTCGTTTTCTTCTCTCTCTCCGACGCGCTCATGTTTGCATCCAACATTACTTTTTTCGTCTCTTCCATCTGTTTCGTCATCAACTTCTCAAACTCTTCCTCTCTCGCTTTTCTCACGTCGCCCGGGCTCATAAATCCGAGCAAACCGCCCATACCTCTCGCCACCAATCCTACGCTCAAATCGTGATAGATGGCTAAAATCGCCACAACTTTCGTGCTTCCCAACAAGATAAAATTCGCGCCGACGACAAACACCACCCCGGCTAAATACGTCTCCGACGTCTCGTGTCTCGGCAACACCCACCCTAACCCTTTCGTTTGGACGAACGGTATCGCCGTTTCTCTCACGAACGATTCCAACACGCACAACTCCGTTCTGACGCGAATCAACACGTCGTTAATCAGCGGTCGATAATTTTCAATGTTACTATCCCCAGCCAAGGAAAGCGCGAGTCTTTGACCGACTCGAAAGACACCATCGGATGCTGGACAGACTGGCGAGAAGTTCGCGAACGGGTCGATGGATTGTTGCGAACTCGCGGCGAACGCGTTTCCAGCCCCTTCAAAATTTTGGAGGAGGAAACCACTCCCATTTGTACCAGCGGATACGCTGTTGATATCTGTGGTCAATCCAACGTACCCAACAGTCGTTGTCATCACCATCATCCTTGTCGCTGTATTTAACGTCTCGGTATTAGTATTAGTATTACTTCTCCCAAAATCTTCCTTTTCTTCCGAGAGGAGGAGAATATCCAGCGGGTCGAAGATATTCGCATCCTCATCGTCGCGAGAATTGTCTTCAACAGAAAAATATAAATGTTTCCCCGCTCTTCTCGTCACCATCGTCCTCCTTAAAGCTTTAGTATTCTTTAAAACGCTTCCTCTCGATCTCGTTTTCGTCGCGTTACCACCGGGGAGTTGAACTCGCGTCCTCGCAGTGCACGTCGTCGTCGTCGTACGCGGCATCATCTTTCTTGATGAATACTACTCCTACTACTCTTAATAATATAACAATAACAATACGACGAATGTGAGTGACTCTTGTTGTGCGTAATAAAAAATGAAGCAAAATCGAGACAAAAACAACAGAGACAAAAAACTTTTTTTTCTTTCTTCGAGAGAGCAAAAAAAAAACCAATTAATTTCTCTCACGCAACAAAAAAAAATGAATGCATTCGTCAGACAGAAGAAGAGACACACACGCAAGAGATAAAAAAATGACGTTGATGAAAGAAGAAGTTCCTCCTCCTTCGGCGGAGGAGTGCGCGAGAGTGTGGCAACTGGAGTACGAGACGCAGACGAGGAAATCTGTGGACGCGTCTTCGAGAGGAGGGAAAGGAGGAAAAGAGAGGAATGGTAGCGGTACTTTTAATAATGGAAAGAACTTTCACGAGGCGGCTGCCGTGGAGGCACTGATGACGATGACGGAGAGAAAAACGACGCACAAAGGGATATCGATCACGTGGCGAAACCTAACGTATACGGTCCAGATTGGCAACAATAAGAAACAGAAAACGAGTAAAAAAGTTTTGGACGACATGACGGGCGCGGCGATGCCGAGACATTTCGTCGCGTTAATGGGTCCGACGGGAAGTGGGAAAACGTCTTTGCTCAACTGTCTCTCCGGTCGAATACCGAAGAAAGACGGGACTTTAACCGGGGAGATTTTAGTCGACGGGAAAGCGAGGAACGAGAAGATTTATCGAAGCAGACAAGTGGCGTACGTGATGCAAGAAGAGTTGTTGTTCCCTCACTTGACGGTGATGGAAACGTTCATGTTGCACGCGAAGTTGCGCTTGCCGCAAAGCATGAAGATCGAAGAAAAGACGAGGTTGGTGAGAAGTTTAATCTTAGAGTTGGGGTTAAAAGCGGTGGAAAATTCAAAGATTGGAAGACCTGGGGGCTTTCCGAGAGGGTTGTCCGGTGGAGAAAGGAAGAGAGCAAACATTGGCATAGAAATGGTGGCAAATCCAGAGGCGTTGTTTTTGGACGAGCCGACGAGCGGGCTCGATTCTTTTCAAGCGCAGAACGTCGTCAGAGCGTTGCAAGATTTAGCCGCGCACGGAAGAACGGTCGTGTGTACCATCCATCAACCTCGAAGTTCTATTTTTAAGTTATTCGACCAACTTTTGTTAATAAGCGAAGGGAAGATGTTATACATTGGCGATTCCGAGAAGGCGGTGGAGTACTTCGCGAAGTTATCGTTCATGTGTCCAGATTTGACGAACCCGGCAGATTTTTTCATGGACATTACGAGCATGGATCGAAGATCAGAAGTGGCGGAGAAAAATAGCAGAGATCGTTTACGATTGTTCGCGAATAAGTGCGAGGAACGAGAGTTGGGCGAGAACGCGGTGAAATTAGCAGGCGCGATGAACTCCTCCTTGTTCGGAAACGGAAACGCCGGCGGCGGCGGTAGTGGTAGTAATAATAGTAAAAATAGAAAGAAGAAAGGAGAAGACAACACTCTCGTGAACGAGTACCAAGGACGAGGCGCGAATTGGTTTCAACAATTCGCGTTACTCATGGACCGCTCGTTGCGCGAACAGAAACGGAACGTGATTGGCATATTCGTTCCAATCGTCATCGACGTCATTTACGCTTTAATTCTCTCCGCGTTGTACAGAGATTTAGGAAAAGATCAACAAGGCGTGCAAGACAGAATCGGGTGTTTGTTCTTCATATGTTTGAACGTTGCGTACACGTCTGCACTCCCTGCGATTAACTTGTTCGCTGGAGAAAAGGCAGTCATAGGGAGAGAACGCTCCTCCGGCGCGTATTCGTGTTCCGCGTATTACATTTCCAAGTACATCGCGGAACTTCCAAAACTGTTGCCGAGGTTGTTCTTCTGCGCGTTGGTGTATAACGTCGTCGGGTTCCGCGAAGGCGCGGAATACTTTTGGACGTTCGTTTCCATCATAATCTGCGAAGCGTTGGCGGCGCAGGCGTTGGGCATTTTCATGGCGGCGTCGTTACCGGTTGGCGCGGCGTTAGCCTTAGGACCGGCTTCGATTACCATATTCACCTTGTTCGGCGGCATTTACTTAAACGTCGATTCCATCCCGAAAGGCGCCGGATGGATAAAATACATCGATTTCATTTATTACGCGTTCTCCGCGTTAGCAGCGAACGAGTTTGGCGGCGACGTGAAATTTACGTGTGTAGAAGGAGAAATTCGGTGCTTGGAGAACGGGAGAGAAATTCTGGAGTTGTATTCGTTCGAGAACGTGAAAGTCGGGACGCAAGTCGGCGCGCAGTTTGGTTTGCAGTTGGGCATTCAATTTTTAGCCTTTTGGTTCTTGAAGAGAGGTCAAGAAGCGTACATGGCGTTGAACATCCCCCGAGAGGAGGTCAATAAAAGCTTGAATAGTGATGACGATGCTACCGTGAATACGAAAAAGAGAGTGACCAACGCGTAAATAATATGAATTTTTTACCAAGTATTATTGTTCAAAGCTACTAATTATGCTGCTAGTATTATCAATCATCATCGATTTTGCACTTCCATTTGTAAATGCCGCAAAGCGTTCATGGCCTCCTTCGCCTCCTTGGAATCCTCGCCCACTCCTTTCCTGGCCACATCTAAAGCTCTTTGCGTCACGTTCATCGCGTCCGAGACTTCGCCGAGCTCAAACATGACCCGTCCTAAAAACAGCAACGAACTCACGCCGTCTTTTAATCCTTCGGGATCAGTAGAGCTCAATCGACAGTCTGCCGCGGCAGAAAACGCCAGAGCAGCTTGCGTGCGTAACTCCCGATCGAGTTTTCTCGCGTCGTCCGATTTTCCGTTCTTCCCGACTTGATAAAACATCGAGCACGCGAGCATGTGCAAAGCGACGCCTTGCGTGCTCGGATCGTGCGCGAGAAACCTCGACGCCGTTCGTAAAGGTCTCGACGCTTCTTTGTATTGATCAAAACCGAAAAACACTTGTCCCAACGCTAATAAAATAGAACCGACGGCTTCGCATCCGTCTACTTCCTCCTCGCCTTCCGCGCCTTTCTTAATTTCCCAGTTATCGCCGATTTTCACCACGGCTTCGTACGTCCCGACTTCGATTTCGTCGCCGACAAACGGATCTCGCGGCGCGCCTATTAACCCATTTTTCTTGTTGCTGCTACTACTGTTGTTATCACTATCCTCTTTCGTCGTCGCATCTTCTCCGTTTTCTATGAAATCAATCACGTCTTTGCTCACGCCGTCTTTCTTCTTCCCGTTTTTACTTCCTCCTCCTTCCTCGTCGTCGTCGTCTTCCAACAGCGCTCGGTGCCAAGACACGCCCTCGTCGTTAAACTTAATCCTTTTAATCTCCCCCAAAGTGTAAAATCCAGGCAATTCCACCGCCCCAGCCGTGGCTGCCACCGCTCTTTTTAACAACTTGGTCGCGTTCATCTTATCCCCGGCCCTGACGCACGCCTGCGCCGCGCTATCAATCGCTTGACTTAACTGCGCCGGATTGGCGTCTCGCCTCGTTCCGTGCGCTTCTAATCTCGCGCACGTCTCCACGAACTTTTTCGCTCGATACAAAGCCGACTCTTTAAACTTGCCTCTCGCTTCAAACCCGTTCGCTCGTTCCCCGCAATACGACGCCGTCGCGTTCAACAACTGCACGTCCGACTCCCCGTTCTCCTCCGCGACGACAATTCTCTGCTTCCAATACTCCATCACTTTTTCCCACTGCTCGAATCGCTTCCTGTGTCGATTGAACAAGCACTGGTGTAAAATCTTCTCGCTCAATTCCACGATGTTCCCGTATTCCTCGATCGCTTTCGCCGCGCCTTTGTAGTGATTTTCCGCTTGGTCCAGTTTCCCCAGTTTCGCCTCAATCGCGGCGACCCAGGTGAACGCGTCTCCTAACTCCGGATTGTTCCCGTCTAACAAAATTCTCATGTATTCCGGAACGTCCTCGTCGAAGTGTTTGGCTAAATACACCGCTCTTTGAAACACCGCCTCGGTGAGTTGCGCCACCGGAGGGCCGAGTTTAAACAACATCGCTCCGCAGTTCATCGCGTACTTCGACGCCACTCTCGGTCTCCCCGATTTGCTGTATTTGTCGCACGCGGCTAAGAGCATGAGCGCGCGTTGGCGATCGAGCGCGTTCGGGGGGATTTGCATGATCGCTTCCGCTATTTGATCCATTTTAGTATCTTTCTTCTTCTTCGTAGTGTATTAAGAGTAAGAGTCGTAAGAGTCGTATTTATGACGATTATGTAGAGGACGAGATGGAGAAAATTTTGGCTTCAATTAAAATTGCTCTCGTCTTTTTTTTTCCTCTCTTACATTTTCTTAAAAAAGGAATAAACACACATCAGGAGAGGAATAAATAATAAAAAATATGGACAGCGAGAAGAGATGTAATACTACTACTACTACTACTCGTTTAATAATAATAATACAAAGATGATGATGATGATGATGCGATTATATTGTTTTTGGCATTTTTCTCACGCAGTAGGAGCAGGAGCAGCAGACGCCAAAGATGCTCTTCGCATGACGTCTTTGGTTTCGTACCGAGTCAAACGCGCTAACGAGTCCAAAAATTTTTCCTTGGTTTTGCGAAGCGCCAAGCGGAGTTCTAAGACGTCGCCCTGCGCGACCGCGGATTCGGTTTTTGCGCTCACTAACGCGCTGACGTGAGAGTGTAAAGCTACGTTTGTATCTTCCAGCTCTTTTTGGCACCGATCGAGCTCTTCCCTCGCTTTCATGGCTTCTTCGTTGGCGTCTCGAATTTCTTTGTCGGCGCGTTTTTGCAAGTCTTTGCGTAAATCGGTGGCGAGCATGGTCGTTTCTTGCACGACGGAGACGAGTTGGGATTTTAAACTCTCGATTTCGGTTTCGCATTTGGCAAGTTCGGTTTCGCAGGCGGTTCGTTCCAAGTCGCGTTCGGATTCTATTCTATGAATCATAGCGTCTGTTTTCTCTCGCTCTCGCGAGATTTCCTCCGCGGATTTTTTCACGACGTGTTCCAACTGAATGATTTGCTTCTCTTTCTTCTCTAGCGTGGTCTTCAATGCGGCGATTTCTTCCGCGTATTTCGTCGACATCGCCGTCGTTGTCGCAATTATGCTGTTGCTCGTTTCGAGAGATGCGATATTTTCATCGTTCGCCTTCTTCTCCTCTTGTTTGTTTCTCAAGGCGACCAACGCGGCTTCCAAGCTTTGCGTTTGCTCTTTTAAACCTGACGATTCCATCTTTGCCTGCGCGAAATCAGCCTCTAACCGTTCTAATTTACGCGTCTGCGTTTCTAACGCGCGACTGGATTCAAA